>Ga0210406_10000610_pt1 | contig 48269 bp, 39 predicted proteins | sample IncBWC30MmetaG_FD_155454 | JGI IMG/M metagenome (GOLD analysis project Ga0210406, IMG submission 155454) | Forest soil microbial communities from Barre Woods Harvard Forest LTER site, Petersham, Massachusetts, United States - Inc-BW-C-30-M | ecosystem: Environmental > Terrestrial > Soil >...
AAGGTGACGCCGTCGATTCTGGCCATGGATTGCAGGATCTCGTCGAGCATTGGCACGACGGACGAATTAAGCTCTACCTGATCTGGAAGGCGATTCGCTTCCGGCGCGACCACCACGATCTATTCCGCGATGGAGAGTGTCTGCCCATCCAATCCGCCGGTGCGAATGCCCGCAACGTCACTGCGTTTGTTCGCCGCCTGGGAAATTCATGGGCGCTGGCGGCAATTCCACGATGGCTTTCGCAAGTCCCCACGAAAGGGAAGAGGGAATTCAACTGGGGCGATACCAGTCTCCTCTTACCCCCGGGATTCCCCGCAAAGTGGAACAGCATCCTTAGCCGCAGACAGTTAGGATCAAAGGGCGATAGAGGCGAACAGCATCTGATGGTCCATGACCTCTTCGCTGATTTCCCGGTTGCCTTTTTGAATCCTGAGCATTGATCTCTTTCGGAGTTCCCCTAGAGGCGTCCGACCAGTATCTTCAGTAGAATATTGACGAAGCCACCGTCGCATTGTCGCGGCTCAAGACTTGAAATCTGCCACCAAAACCACGGGACTCCGCTACTGGATGACGCGCGTGTTGGAAGAGTGCGAGCACGTTTCCGCCGACTTCAGCGCCGATCCAGTCCACGATCTCCGAGTTTCGCTGCGCCGCTGCCGCGCCATGGCCGACGGAATGATGGCCATGGATCCCGATCGCGACTGGAAGTCGATGAAGAAGGCCGGCAAGCGCCTGTTCCAGCGACTGGGCGCCTTGCGCGACGTCCAGATCATGATGGAGTGGATTGAAAAACTTCATCCCACCCCAATCTATGTGGGGAGCGCGCCCTCGCCCGCCCCTGCGGAATCGCCAGAGAATATTGAGAATGCGGCAAACGTAGATCCCTCGACCGACCACGAAGAAAACCCCCAGCACGGTCCCGCAGCCCACGCTCTACTCGAAATTCTGAGGTCACGCGAAACCGAGCAGAAGCACGAAGCCCGCGCCGCACTCGACGAATTCGACCTCAAACAGTGGCGTCAATGGAGCCAGATTCTTCCGCTCCGCACCGCCCGCATTCGGCCAGGTAGTGCGGTATTCAAGCACCTCGCGCTCGAACGCTGGACTGCGGCCCGCGATCTTCACACCCGCGCCCTGCGCAATCGCTCGCAAGTTGCATTTCATACCTTGCGCATCGGCATCAAACGCTTTCGTTACATCGTCGAAAATTTCCTTCCTGAGGAACACAAGGCCTGGAGCAACGACCTCAAGCACATGCAGGATTTGCTCGGCGAGGTTCACGACCTCGACGTCTTGTGGGCGACCGCGCTTGCCTGCCACGTCTTCCCGGACGACCTATCGCGGCAGCGTTGGCACGACCGCATTCTCCAAGAGCGCTCAAAGCGCATCGAGGCCTACCGACAAGCCACGGTCGGAACGAAGTCTCTCTGGAGCACATGGCGTGCCGGGTTGCCACAAGGCAAACAGATCCAAGAGATTGCGACGCGTCGCTTGAAGTTGTGGGCGAAGGCTCTCGACCCCGACTTCGCCCACTCCGAGCGGGTAGCCCGATTGGCGCTCGAACTCTACGACGGCCTCGTCGCTGTGGGACTTCTGACCTCGCAGAATGGCGACGCGGCGGACGCGCGTTCATGCCTCTACGTCGCGTCACTGCTGCACGACGTAGGCAAGACAAAGGGCAACAAAGGACATCACAAAGAATCGCAGGAACTGATCAAAGCCCACGGCACGCCCTTAGGCTGGAAACCCGAGAACATGGCGAGAGCTGCCGTGGTCGCACGCTTTCATTGCGGCGCATTTCCCACGCGCGCCCACAAAGCCCTTCGCGACCTGCTCCCCGTCGCACAGAAAATCACGATCCAGTTGGCAGCCATCTTGAGATTGGCCAATGCCTTCGACGCCGCGCACGACGGCCACATCCGCCGTCTGCGGATCGAAAACGCGGTTGCCCATTCCAAGGATCACAGACGTCTGACCAATGGATTCCTGCGAAAGACCGCGAAGTTGCCACTGCACGAAGCATTAGTGATTGCCGCAGAGGGTTTCGTGACTGCAAGTCCCACCGCTCAAGCCGTCGCCGCCGAACGATATTTACTCGAAACCGTCCTCCGCCGTGCGGTGATCGTAAAGCCGATGAAGCACCCCTTGCCTCTACTACCGACGCCATAAAAACGAATTCATTTTCAAGAATAAATTTGCGTTCGAGGCCAGCCATCGCTGAGGTTTCAACAACCTGCCAGCCTGCGGAAGAACTCAGATTTTGGGTGGCGCAGCACTCCCAGCGCTGCGATCAGCGTCGCGGTATTCGTGCGGGCTTTAGCCTCCGAGGTTCGGGCTAGCTTAGCTAGAAGGTCTGCCGCGGTCCGCTAGTAGCTTTCCAGGCACTTCCGCGCAGCTTCTTCTCCAGCTACAACTTTGTAATGACTCACGCGCAACTGGTGGAACGAGCAGTACGATGGCTGCGATCGTATCGCTGCGGTGTGGTGCTGTCCGAGCAAGCCTGCGTCAACGGCGAAATGCCCGACGCGATTGGATGGAAACGCGCCAACCACTCCGTCCTCGTAGAGTGCAAAGTCACGCGCGCAGATTTCCTCGCGGATCGCGCTAAGCCCTTCCGCCAGAAGCCCGAGCAGGGAGTCGGCTGCGAGCGCTTTTATCTAACGCCTCCAACCTTGCTCAAACCTGGAGAACTGCCCCCGGGCTGGGGACTGTTAGAACTTCGTCGCGGAAGAATCGAACTGCTCCAAGCATCCGCGAAGAGTTTGCGCACAGCCGTGGGCCTCCGCTACGAAATGAATCTGTTGCTCGCTAGCCTCCGTCGCGTGGAAGTCCGCATCGAGCCCCAAAGCATCACCGACTTCTTGAAGTGGAAGAATCGCATGGCGGAATATAATCGCGGAACTCTTCCCGAAGGCTTAGCCGGCGTGGAGGAAGAGTTGAACGTTTTCCTCGAGCCAGAAATCTCGTATTGAGTGGTAACTCAAGTCTTACGGAAAAAGAAAAACCGGGCTGGTTGGCCCGGCTTCCTTTACGCCGAGTTAGATGGGGTTCCATCTCAGTTCGGCGCTACTAGTTCTGAGGGGCTTTTCTAGTTCTGGTCACCGCTGTCCTCAAAACCAGTCCACTGATCGAAGTGAACGAGCACGGGGCAACAGACTTCGAAGGATGATGCAAATACCGTACCAAGTATCCATATCATGTGGTAGTTGTAAAAATATATTGTAAGCTATTGATAATGCTGTACATCTTTCTACTGTAGGTGCCGTGAGACGTCAATCGAGTGTGATCTTCGTGGCGGGGCAAAAGCAAAATCTTGCACAACTTGCACCAGGAAAACGGGGCTTCGAGCGAAATCCCCGCAGTCTTGGTCGCTAATCAACACCTGTCGCTTCTTACATATCCCGTCGGCCTTCCATGGCCTTCAGCATGGTGATTTCGTCCGTGTATTCGATATCGCTGCCCACGGGAATGCCCATGGCGATGCGGGTCACTTTCACCCCCGCGCGTTTCAGTTGTTGCGATAAATACGTCGCAGTAGCCTCACCCTCAATAGTAGGGTTGGTGGCAACAATCACTTCGTCGATATTGCCGGCGTCCACACGGCTGACGAGGTTCGAGATTCGTAACTGCTCCGGCCCGATGCCATGCAATGGAGAGATGGCGCCGTGCAGCACGTGAAAGACGCCATTGAAGTGTTTGGTTTTCTCGATGGCAGCGATGTTGGTAGGCTCCTCCACCACGCACACCAGCCGCTGGTTGCGCGTGGCGCTCGTGCAGTAGACGCAGGGGTCAACGTCGGTAATGTTGTTGCACACCGAGCACAGGCGAAGGCTGGCCTTCACGTCGCGGACGGCGGCAGCGAGTGCCTCCGCGTCTTCGTCGCTGGCGCGCAAGATGTAGAACGCCAGTCGCTGCGCGCTTTTCGCGCCGACGCCTGGCAGCTTCTTGAGTTCGTCGATCAGCCGCGACATGGGTTCTGCAAATTTGGACATTGGGAAGTTAGAGATTGAACCCAGGAATCATTGGTTCAATGAATCATCGGCTAGAGTCCGGGGATGCCGAGCCCTCCGAGCATTCCGCCTACCGTCGATTGCATTTGCGCGTCGACTTTTCGCGCAGCTTCGTTGATGGCTGCGAGCACCATGTCTTGCAGCATCTCGACGTCGCCCGATTTCACCGCTTCCGGATCGATGCGCAAACTGAGCAATTGCTTGCGCCCATCCATCTTCGCAGTGACGGTTCCTCCACCGGACGTGGCTTCGACGACCGTCTCCTGCATCTTCTTCTGCAGCGAGTCGTACTGCGATTTAGCTTTCGACATCAATTCTTGCAGATTGAATCCGCCCATAGCACCCCACATTTCCAGGTTTCCACATTTCAAGGTTTCAAAGTTGCAAGGTTCGAGGACTTCCAACGCCTGGTAAGGACGATGAACGCTCCGGAATGAGGTCGTTTTGACAATGCCCCTTGAAACCTTGAAACCTGCCCTTCACCGTTTATCTCTGTAATCGATCACCGTCCGCACTTGCGCCCCAAATTTCTCTTGCATGCGCCGGACGACAGGGTCTTGCTCGGCGCGCCCTCGACCGCCCGGCCCAGAAGGACGCGGCGCGCCGTTGCGCCTGTTTTCCAGCGGAGCCACGCTTGCGCCGGAAACGACTTTCAACTTCACCGCGCGGCCCAGAACTCCGCTGGCGGATGCGATCGCCAACCGCTTCGCGTCCGAGCCCAGCGACATCTCGATCACGGTCTGCGACTCGGCGATCTTGATCACCAACTCGTTCCCCTGCACGCTCCACTCGCCCGCCGAAAGCATCGACACCAGGATGCGCTGATTGCCGTCCGTCAGAGCCTGCAGAACTGCGTCCTGCAGATGCTCCAACGGCGTCTCCGCGACGGCTACAGCCGTTCGAGGTTGAATTGGTTCAGCTTGCGATTCGACCTGTGGTCGCGGTTCTGGCGCCGACGGTTTGGCTGCTGCCGAGCCGTGGCCAGCCACGTCTCTATCGGAACTGTCATCGGAAGCCAGAGCACGCATCAGCACAGGCGCAGCCGAACCCATGATCACAGGCTCCGGAGCGCTGGCTGACGCGACGATCCGCGGCCCAGTCGCTGACGCAGGATCCGATGAGGCTTCCTGCCTGGGCGTTCCTTTGCGGGCTGAATCCGCGGCGAACGGAGAGACAAAACTTGGACGCTCGGCAGCACCGGTTTCTGTCCGTCGAGCTTCAGGACTCGGCGCGACTCCCACAATGGCTGGTCTCGCGGCAGGCCTTTGCGCGCCCCCAGAAACCGGAGCCGCCGCCACATCGCTAAGCAACTGCTCGATGGGCAGCAATTTTTGTGCGTGCGCCATTTTGAGCAGGCCGAGTTCAAGGTGGAAACGCTGTTCCTGCTTGTATCCCAGTTCGCCGTGCGTTCGCAGCATGATCTGCAGGTGACGCGTCAGATCTTCCTCGCCGAACCATTCGGCAACCCGGGCCACGCGCTCCCGTTCTTCACTTGAAACCTGCAGCAACGAAGAATCTTTGCCGGCGATTTTCGCGACCGTGGCGTTGCGCAGGAACCGCACCATCTGGCGGGCAAAGTGAGTCGGGCTATGACCTTCGCTGATCAGGTGATCGAGCTGCCGCAGAATTTCCTCGCTGCGGCCCTCCGATACCGCCTGCATCACTTGCTCCAAAATGTGAGCGGGCGCGGCGCCGACCAGGTTGCGCACCGAATCCGCGGTGATCTTTCCACCGGATGATGCAATGGCCTGGTCGAGAATGGACAGCGCATCGCGCATCGAGCCGTCGCCGGCCTCGGCGAGCAGGGCCAACGCATCGTCGTCGGCTTCAATTGTTTCCCGCGTGACCAGATCGCGCAACTGCGCGACGATGGCGTCAAACTTCACGGCCCGGAAGCTGAAGTGTTGGCAGCGCGACCGGATGGTCTGCGGAATGTCCTCGGGCTGCGTGGTGGCCAGCATGAACACGATGTGGTCCGGAGGCTCTTCCAGCGTTTTCAGCAGCGCATTGAAAGCGGCGTCTGTGATTTGGTGCGCTTCGTCGAGAATGTAAATCTTGAACCGGTCGCGCGCCGGACGGTAACGCGCGGCCTCGCGAAGTTCGCGGATCTCGTCGATCCCGCGGTTGGTGGCCGCGTCGATTTCAATGACGTCCACCGCGTTGCCGGCGCGAATCTCCGTGCAGGACTCGCAGACGCCACAGGGTTCCGCAACCGGCCTGTCTTTTGAGCGGCAGTTTAAAGCCATGGCCAGAATGCGGGCCACCGTAGTCTTCCCGATCCCGCGATGTCCGCTGAAGATGTACCCGTGCGCGCTGCGTCCCTGTTCGATGGCGTTCTGCAGCGTGCGGGTCACGTGCTCTTGCCCGATGACCTCGGAGAACTTCTGCGGACGGTATTTGCGGGCCAGGACGGTATAACTCATGGGCGGAAAAGTCGATTATACGTGACGGACAGGCCGCGTTGCTCGGGTCCCTACAAAACATTGAGGGCGCGAGAATGCACAGAGACCGGGGTCGCGAACTATTTTGTAGCGGGTTTTTCTTCTTCTTCTTCTTCTTCTTCTTCTTCTTCTTCTTCTTCTTCTTTCTGCGATTCCGCGACTTTCAGCAGGTATCCGTTAGGCTCGCGCACCACATATTGGCGCACTCCCCACGGGCGCATGGCCAATTCTTCAGCGATGTCGGCCTTAGCAGCGCGATGTTGCGCATACACGCTGTCGATATCGGTGACCCACAGAAAGATGTCAGGAGCCAGTTGCCGTTCCTTGATCGTGCTCGCCAAGTCGGCGTCGTGCGTTACGTAGAGCAGTGCGTCGCCGGCGCGGACCCCGGCATAGACCGGAGGGTCTCCCCAGGTCCACTGCTGTTTGAATCCGAGCGTCTGCTCAAAATAGCGAACCGTGCCGGCTACGTCAGCCGTAGCCACGACGGGAACTGCGGAGGTGAAGTGGTTAATAACCATGAGTTTCCCCGACGGAATGTGGGGATTATACGCGCTCCGGCCGAATGGCGGGCTGAATGGCACGGGCTTGCTAACGTTTGCCGTACGCGTTAGGCTGTTGCCTCAAGAATGACGGCGGATGCGGCTGGGGGTAATGCAATTCAGCGGCGACCCGCAAAGGAGAGCTGCGATGCAATTGAAACTTACCAAGAGAACGGTGGACGGAATTCTGGCTATCGAGTGCAATGGCAGGATCGTGTTCGGGGATGAGACCTCGCTCCTGCGCGACGAAGTCAAAAAGGCCATCGCCGACAACATCAAGCGGATTGTGCTCAACTTGCGCGAAGTCAACTATATCGATTCCGGGGGCTTGGGCACGCTGGTGGCGCTGCATACCACAGCGCATAACTCAGGGGCAACCATCAAACTGGCGAACCTGACCAAGCGCGTCGGAGATTTGATGCAGGTCACTAAGTTGTTGACGGTGTTTGATGTCCACAACTCCGAGTATGACGCGCTCGAATCTTTCCGCGCCGCGGCGTAGTTCCGGGCGCGGCTACTTCATCGCGGAGTCAATTGGACTGTGAGGCCAGCAAGCCGCGCTTCTCGCGCCAAGAAGGTCAAGCCGAACCGAGCGGGAGAGATGCGTCTGCGTATCGAGCAGGCGATTCGCGCAATTCCGCGTGGCAAAGTATCGACCTATGGCGGTGTCGCGCAGGCGGCGGGATTTCCGGGAGCGGCGCGGCAGGTGGCAGCCATTCTCCGGCGCGGATTCGGACTGCCGTGGCAGCGTGTCCTCGGAGCCGGCGGCGCGATCAAACTGACCGGCGATTCCGCGATCGAACAGCGCCTGCGCCTGGAAACGGAAGGCGTACGCTTCCGCGGCCGCCGCGTCGACATGAAGGCGCATGAATGGAAATTCAGGCGATCGGCCGGAAAATAGCCTTTCACTCCGGTTTCATTATGAATGAAATCGCCAAACCATCTTTCTCGATTCACCCGCTCGGCAGTGCCTTGTATTTGTCCTTTGTCCCAGGTCTAGTTTGCGCACTTCGCGAATCCTTCGCGTTCTTCGCGCTTCAGGTCTTTCAGAGCATGCATTCACCCAGAGTCTAACTTCGTCTTTCATTAGATCTCTAACGTTGAACGACGAAACTACGAACGACCGCTCTTGAACTGCTCATCAATCTCCACCTGATATCCGGTGACCATCTTGTTGGTCTCATTGGCCATGCCGACGATCGCCATCAACTCTTTGAACATGGCATCCGTCATGCCTTTCTTCTGCGCCGATACCGTGTGCGAGGCGATGCAGTAGTTGCACTGGTTGGTGACGCTCACGGCAACATAAATGAGCTCTTTGGTGACAGGGTCGAGCGCCCCGGGCGCCATAACCTGCTTGATGTCTTGCCAGGTACGCTTCAGTGTCGTGGGATCGTGCGCGATGGCCTTCCAGAAGTTATTGATCCAGTCTGTCTTGCGCGTGGTCATGATGTCGTCATAGACGGCGCGCACTTCCGGGCTGGCGTCTTTATATTCAATAAGGCCGAAGATGGACATTTTGTCTCCTTATACTGTTTGCATGGAAATGATCGGACGAGAAGGAACATAGCAGCAGTTCGGGTGGAATGTCCAAGCCGGCACGCGCGAAATTAAAAGAAGTACACTTTGGCTTGCACCATCGATCTGGCGTCAATCTCCACGCATCAGAATCAAGTTTGGGATTTCTACCGCCAGCAATTGCCCGACTGGCCGTGGAATCTGGTCAACGCGCAGGGCAGGGAATTCATTCGTAATGAGGCGGGTCGCGGCTGCTCGTTCGCATCTCCGCAGACAGAGAGAAACGATCGGTGATCGATACCTGGGCCAGCCGCCGGAATACCCACACACCTTCGAGCAGGGACGAGTAGCCTGGGTAATCTATTTGAGAGCGGGAAGTTCTCCCGCCAGCAACTTCTCCAGTTGCACCGCCGGCACTCGCACGCCCACATAGAATTGACCAAACAAGGCGTACACCGCGCTCACTTCGTCAAAGCGCATCTCGTAAATCAGCTTCTTGAAAACCAACGGCTCGTCGGCAAACAGGTCCACGCCCCACTCCCAATCATCGAAACCAATCGACCCGCTGATGATCTGTTTCACTTCCCCTGCGTACCGCCGTCCGATCAGCCCGTGCTCGTTCATCTGGCGGGCCCGCTCTTCGAGAGGAAGTTGATACCAGTTCTTGTCTTCGCCCCGGCGCCGGTCCATAGGATAAAAGCAGGCATAACGCTGCGGCGGAATCTCCGGATAAAGCCGAGGGCGCATCGCTTCTTTGTGCCGATCGAGCTTGCAGGCGATCTCGGCTTTCCACTGTTCGGAATGCGGCTCAATGCCCTGATCGGTGAGCTCTTTGTATATCTTCAGCGTGGACTCATACAGCCCGAGTTCGATGATCGAAAGATACGACGAGGTGGGCTCGAGATAATCGCTGAGCCGCAAATTCGCGAGTTGAAGCTCCGCCTGGTTGAGACCGGCGAACGATTCGCGGAAATGAATCAGCATCAGGTCGCCCTTGTGCCCGATCAGGGAGAACAGGGCAGATTGGCCGCCCGACTTTTTTTCCATAGCCGCGAGCGCTTCCGATGCTTCTTTGGCGATTGCCGATTTGTCGGCCGAGGGCAGCACTCGCCACGCAGGCCAGCGCAGCCGCATCATCTGATGCAGCACGCTGTAGCCTTCGGTCGTAAGCGGGACCGCCGGGATTTCCGCGGCGACTTGGGGTCGAGGTTGGTGCGTGGTCGTCATTCAAGCCTCTCTCCGGACGTGCTTCCGGACTGCAAAACTATTGTACGCGGAGACGGCGACCACCCGGGCATTCCAATCCCTGTTCCGGTTCGGGCGCCAAAAAAAAAGCGCCCCCTGCAAGGGGGCGCCTTAGTTGCGAAAGACAAAAATTAGAAGTTGAAACGAGCTCCTATCGTCACCACCCGAGCCGCAAGCGCCGCCGTAGCTTCGCCGAAGTTCGGATTGGCTATATTGGTGGAGATGCTGGTCGGGTTGAAGTTTAGGTTGTTGAATACGTTGTAGGCATCGAGCCGCAGCTCAACCCGAGCGCCTTCGCCGAGTACACGATTGTTAGGAATGCCAAAGGCCTTGAGGAGGGTCAGATCGACGTCTTTATATCCCGGACCGTTGAGCGAGTTCCGATCGATCCCCGGGCCCTGTGGAAGCGAGTTCCCGAAGTTGCTGCCGCTATATGCCGTGTAAGTTGGGGTTGCGAAGTATGCCGCTCCGCCGTTGGGATAATTGGCGCCCGTCTTAAATTGATCGTTGCTGGTGCTGGTTCCCGCGCCGCCGAGGTAGGCGGAGGGCAGAAGCGTCGTGTAGCCGCACGTTCCGCAGTACAGGCTGCCGCCGTTGACGCTGACCAGAGGAGTCCAGGGGAATCCAGAGTGAAGATTCAGGATCCCGCTAAGCCCCCATCCGCCGGCGATCTTCTCAATCCAGCCCCGGTTGCCGTGGAAGAACACCGGCTGCCACATTCCATAAATCTTGAGCGCTTTGCCGACGTTGTAGTCAGAGCGGCCGTAATTCTCGTTGGGGTTAAAGGCGTAAATCTGCTCCGAGTACGGTGCCGAGCTGTTGTCTAGGCTCTTGGCCCAGGTGAATTGAACATCGGCCATAAACTGGTGCGTGAAATCATGCTTTAATTCAGCGAGCATCGCATTGTAGTTACCCCTGCCTAAAGCGCTCCAGAAATCACCGCCGCCGATTTGCGGGTTTAGGGCATAGCCCAGGGCGGCAGGAGTAGCGTTCGGGTTCTCGTGAAAAAAGATATTCCGCGACACGGTGCCCTGATATCCCAACGAAGCGACTAGCTTGTGACCCAGGTCATATTGGGTATCGAGCGAGAAGTGATGGACGCGCATCGTAGGAAGCGTGTTGGGAAGGATGTTGATGTTCACCGAGGAACCGCTAGTGGGAAGCCCGTTCGGTCCAAACGCCGTGGTCGAAATCGCATTCGGATTTGCTGGATAGCCGGTAATGGAATGGATGTTGTTCGAAATACCATAGACAATCCCCGGATTCGGTGAACTCGGCGTTGACATGTTCAACGTCGGATGCACCAACAGCCCAGGATTATTCACGATGTTGGACGAGATCGAGATTTCTTCCTGGTTATAGTTCAGGCCATAGCCGCCGCGGATCACCAGTCGGTCCTTGAAGAGAGTGGGACTCCAGGCGAACCCGAGCTGTGGACCGATGTTATCCTTCTGCGCGGTCCATGCGTCTCCCTTGTGGACCGTCAGGCCAGTCAGGTAATTCGCTCCTGCGCCCGGCGTGGCCACAAACATATTGTTCTCCTTCGAAGAGAGCGGACTGAAGTAGGACCAGCGCAGCCCAAGATTAAGCGTCAGGTTCGGTCGAACTTTGAAATCGTCCTGAACAAAGAAGCCCAGGATATTCTCGCGGTCGTCCTGACGCAGAGTGGTCGGGAAGCCGGTTGTTGGGTCGAAGCTTGTATTTTCAGAGTGCGGCGCGTCATTAAGGAAGTCCCACATGTTGAAGAAGGCGTAGTTTGGCACGCCGCACCCGGCGCACTCCTGCAGGTAGAACAGGCGTGTGGCCTCGCCCCCAAACTTAATCGTGTGGTTCCCGAAAATTTTGGTGGCCACATCTTTGTACGTGTACGTCCATTGATTCAGGATACTGCCAACATTTGGTCCGAATTGATTGATGTTCGTGTCGCCGGTGAGGCTACCGATTTGGCCAATCGTATCGGTGGGGAGTCCAACCGGCGCTTGCGGATTGGAACTGACTTCGTTCCATCGCCATCCGGCCGCATTCGCGCGAAGCTCGTTCAGGAAACTGGGCGAAAACGTGTGATTCCAGAGTACGGAATACGCGTTGTTCACTTGCTCGTGATGGAAAAGGTTATATTGCCGGGCTGGGCCGTTTAGAGACGTTGTTGATTGCGGAACGTCGTAAATGGCAAAGGCGACGCGATTGGATGGGTTGAGATTGGCGTCAAGGCGCCCATTGTACTGCCCCTTCGAGTACGTGCTGTTGCTCGTAGTTACGTAGTTAGCAATGTCGGCTTTACCATCAAAGCCGTTGCCAATGCCCGGCTGCGTCGCGCTAACCCAGTTCGGATCGTGCGTACCCAAAGCCGTCGTTAGAGGCGAACCCAGATCCAGACCTTGGCCCGGAATCGTTTTGCAATTGACGTTCTCTGTCAGGCCGGCATCCGCACAGGTCGAAGGATTGATGGCGGTACTGTTGACGCTGGCACCTGGGAAGGTGAGGTAAGTCGCGGCGATGCTGCCCGAACGCCCTAATTTATCGAAAGCAGGAGTTTCATACCAACCATTGGAAACGTTGGCCTGGTTGGCTGGACTGCGAACCGTTTCGTAGTCGAAGAAGAAGAACACCTTATTTTTCCAGATCGGGCCTCCCACGCTTCCACCGAACTGATTAAACTTGTTGGGATCTCTCAACACACTATTGTGCAGGCCGTTGAAGCCCTGATAAGCGTTCAGGCCCGGTTGGTGAGCGGTAAAAAACAGACTGCCATGAAAATTGTTGCTGCCGCTCTTGGAAGTGACCTGAACTTGGGCGCCACTGAAGCGGCCGTTCTCGGCGTCATAGCCGTTGGAGAGGACTTTCACGTTGTCGACGGAGTCTTCTGAGGGCGTGATGATGGTGGTTCCACCCCAGACCGCGCTGGTCGTGCTGATACCGTCAATCGAATAGCTGTTGTTCTCATACTGCTGACCGGCGGCCAGAGCCTGCGGACCGTTTTCCGTGGCAAAGATACCTGCGTTGCCGCCGGTTCCACCTGGCCCCTGAGTGCCGGGAAGAGCTTGGCTATTGCCGCCGCTTCCCTGCGCGCCATCGCCGAACACACCGGGCGCCAACTGGATCAGTTGGAAGACATCGCGTCCGAAAGAAGGCATATGCTGAATCTGATTATCATTTACGACACCGTTGATGGAAGCGGTCTCGGCCTGAAGTAAAGCTGTCGTCTCGGCATTGACGGTGATCGTGGTCCCTGAAGTTCCGACCTCGAGTTGCACGTTGACCGCGTTCGCTTGCTCTGGAATCAGTTGCAGATTATCCAGTTGCTTCTTCTGGAACCCATCTTTTTCCACTTCCAACCGGAAGGGTACTGCGGGCAGAGCATTGAAGTTGTACACACCGGAATCGTTGCTGACTCTGGTCTGTTTCTCCCCGGTCGCCGGATTCGTCAGCGTGAGGTTGGCGCCGGGAATCACGGCGCCCGAAGTATCGGTCACCGCACCCTGAATGGAAGTTCGATACTGCGCGTGCGCCATGGCCGCGGAAAGGAGGATGCAGGCAAACATCGAAACCCTACGAAGGGCAGAGGAAGTGGTTCGGCTCATGGGCGTTCTCCGGTCTTGCGGCAACTTCGATTTGGTGGAATTGGTTTACTAAAACGCTAGAAAAGCGTTTTAGTAGCATTGAGGCCGCTTATAGCATAGGGGATTTTCGACAGTCAAGCGCATTGTCTCGACGGACTAAGATGCAGTTTTGCCTGTATATGAAAATAAATTTTTCTGTCGCCTGCCTTAACGATATTCTAATGGCATCATACCGCGCGTTTCCGCGGCCCGACTAGTGACGATGTAGAGACGCGCCTCGTCTGTTTTTGTAATGGACTCTGGGGACAGCGATGACCATGTGGAGACAGCCGCCTCGGCTGTCAGGGCGCAAATCATTGGCTCGTTCGCCTGGTTGCAGAAACTGGGGGTTGAAGAAGTTATGTTATGAAGTGCTGTCACCGCAGGTGCGCCGAAGGGCCTTCGACACTTCCGCTATTTACGACCGACGCCGTTGGCAAGGCAGGTTGTTTCGCGGATGATCAGTTTGGGTTCCACCATGGTTTCACCGCCGTGCAAATCCGTCCCCGACCGCCGAATGCGCCGCAGCAGAGTCTCTGCCGCAATCCTTCCCATTTCGCGCAGTGGCTGGCGCACCGTGGTCAATGCGGGATTCTGATAGGCCGCGCTCTGGATGTCGTCGAAGCCCACCACCGAAACATCGTCGGGGACGCGTAAGTCGGCCTCTCGCAGCGCGCGAATCGCTCCCATCGCCGAAATGTCGTTAAAGGCAAACAAGGCGGTGAATGGTTTGTGCGTAGCCAGCAGTTTGCGCGTCGCCTCGTATCCCAACTCGGGCGAAGGAGAGTCTCCTTCCAGTTGAGAGACGAGCGCCGGACAAATTCTCAGATTCAGCCGGCGCGCTGCCTTCTCGATGTTGGCCCAACGTATCTCGGTATCGGAGCTGAATTCCTGCCCTTTGATAAATGCGATATCGCGATGACCCAACTGCGAAAGATGCCTAAGCGCGAGCTCAGCTGCCCGCACATGGTCCAGAACAATGTTCTTTACGCCCTTCACTTGGTTGTGTCCCGACACCGTGACCACCGGTACGGAGAGCGATAAAGTCCATGGCGTGTCCACCGCAATCAAGCCATCGACCGCACGCTCCAGAAACAATCGCGGATATTCATCAATCAGGTCGGCGCGGTGCCGGTGGCTCACGACAAAATAAAAATATCCCTCTTGCAGAAGATGATCTTCCACACCGCTCATTACCGATGCGGAGTAACCATCGCTGACTTCGGGAACAATCACGCCAATGGTGAAACTGCGCTGGGCGCGCAACGAACGGGCAAAAAAATTGGGACGGTATTTAAACTGTCGTGCCGCCTCAAAAATTCGTTCTTTCGTTTCTGCTGGAATCGACATGGCGACGGGCGAACGGTTCATGACCAGCGATACGGTAGCTGGCGAAAGTCCGAGATGCTCCGCCAGTTCTTTGAGGCTCACCGGCTTCGGCTCCATGCGTACGGTCCGCGCGGCGCTCTTCGTCCGCTTTTTGGTTGCCACGCTGCGCAGTCTCGCACAACCGAATCAGCGTAGCAAGCATATGTTTTGCTAAGGACAGCATATGTTTTGCGCGCGTTTCCCGCGATAGTGATTGACATTGCAGAGAAAAAAGTTTTTCATACACACCGAGCAGGTTCTACTAACCCGATTTAGTAGCTATTGCGAACCGGTCCATCAAAGGTGCTACCCCCATGTCATACTTACGATCTCTTCGTCGGTTCCCGGCAAAAAGTCGTTCCCTGTTCCCGAAGCTAATTCCAAGCCTGGCGAGGTTAATTCCAACGGCTCTTCTGTTCTCTGGATTGTGCCTGCTCACGAGCTTGGCTCCATTGGCGCAAGTTTCGTCGAGTCACGCAGGTGGAATCGCCGACAAAGGCCTCGATACCCGCGTGGAGTCCATCCTGCATCGCATGACGCTCGAAGAGAAAGTTGGACAGTTGGTGCAGTACTCCGCGGGCCAGCCCACGGGGCCAGGTACAGGCCGGACCGACTACGACGACATGATCGCCCGCGGAGAGATCGGATCGCTGTTCAACGTTATCGACCCGAAGGAGATCAACAAATATCAAAAGATCGCGATGGAGAAGTCGCGGCTGCACATTCCCATCCTGTTCGGGCTCGACGTTATTCACGGATTCAAGACCGAGTTCCCTATCCCGCTCGGCTTGGCCTCGACTTGGGATCCCTCGATTATCGAGAAAGCCTCTCGAGTAGCCGCCACGGAAGCCGCAGCCGACGGCATTCGGTGGACCTTTTCACCGATGGTCGACATCGCGCGCGATGCGCGTTGGGGGCGCATGGCCGAGGGTGCGGGCGAAGATCCTTTTCTGGGCTCAGCCATGGCTGCTGCCTACGTGAGGGGATATCAGGGTTCGCGATTGGATGCGCCCGACAGCATTGCCGCTTGCGCCAAGCACTATGTCGGGTACGGCGCGGTTGAAGGCGGTCGCGACTACAACAGCACCGAGATCTCCGAGCACACCCTGCGCCAGTTTTATTTGCCGCCATTTCACGCAGCCCTCGAAGCCGGGACTGCCTCGCTCATGAGCGCCTTCAATTCTCTGAATGGCATTCCATCCTCGGCCAATCCATTTACCTTGAAACAGATTTTGCGCAAGGAGTGGGGCTTTCGTGGTCTGGTGGTCAGCGACTGGAACTCAGTGGGAGAATTGATTCCGCACGGCATCGCGAATGACGGTGCGACAGCCGCGCGAAAAGCCTTCCTCGCCGGCGTCGATATGGATATGGTTAGCAGCCTCTACCACGACAATTTGCAGCAGATCGTCAAATCGGGCCAGGCCACAGAGGCGGAACTGGACGAAGCGGTCCGGCATGCTCTCCGCGTCAAACTGGGGTTGGGTCTGTTCGAACACCCTTACGTAGACGAGGGCGCGGCGGCGAAGGCGCTGTACCATCCGGAGAGCATTGCGCTCGCACAAACTGCAGCGGAGCGATCTTTTGTCCTGCTTAAGAACGCGAACGGGCCTGACGGCAAAGCGCTGCTGCCGTTGGCATCGGGCAGCCAAAACGTCGCGGTGATCGGACCGCTCGCCGATGACTCATCGTATCCCGGGGGAGCGCCGCCGGGATCGGGTCCGCGCGTTTCTTTGCCCGTAGCGCTGGCGCAACGCCTTGGCGAAAGTCACGTTTCGCGTTTCCAGGGTGCCGGCATCCTTGACGGCAGCGACAATGACATTGCCGAAGCCGTGGCGGGGGCTCAAAAAGCCGATGTCGCCATTCTCACCTTGGGCGAAGCGCCAGACATGAGTGGCGAGGCGGCCTCGCGCGCTCACCTCGGTCTTCCAGGCAGACAGCAAGAATTACTGGAAGCTATTGTAAGAACTGGCAAGCCTGTGGTCTTGATTCTTTTTAGCGGGCGCCCGTTGACCCTACCGTGGGCTTTCGAACACGTCCCGACTGTGCTCGCTGCCTGGTTGCCGGGAATCGCCGCGGGACCGGCGCTAGTCCGCACGTTGTTCGGTGATGTGAATCCCAGCGGGAAGCTGGTCGTCACTTGGCCGCGCGCCGTGGGTCAGGAGCCTCTTTATTACAACTCGCTCGGCACGGGACGTCCTCCCGGCGACATCGATCTGACCCGCCCTCCGAGCGACGTTGCTAGCAGGTATTTGTCTCGTTACATCGATGAACAGAACACTCCGCAATTTCCCTTTGGTTATGGCGGCTCCTACACCAGCTTCAAGTACGGACCCACTACGGTCAGCCCACAACGATTGAGTGTCGCGACGTTGAATCAGGGATTGAGTGCTGGAGCGAAGGGTACACCGGCGGTGACCGCCGAGGCCGACGTCACCAATACTGGGTCGCGGCCCGGCGAAGAAGTCGTTCAACTCTACATTCGGCTGCAAGGAACCAGCGTCGCCGAACCGGTCCGCATGTTGAAGGGATTTCAAACGGTGGCTATAGCTCCGGGCGAAACCAGAAGGGTAAAGTTCGAGCTGAAGCCGGAAGCGTTTGCGATCTGGAACGATCACAACCAGATCCTGACCGAAGCCGCGAAGCTCACCGTTTGGATCAGTCCCGATTCCGCGCGTGGTTCGCCAGCCCAAGCCGAGATTCAACCCTAAACCAAGATCAGCCCTAAAATGACGATGGCTGTGTCGCAGTCCCGCAAGGAAAGTTCGAGGCACTCGAAAGCATGAAGCGCTGCAAGAGCATTTTCTCGGCTACGGAAAACTCTCTTCTTGGGTTGCTGGCAATGGTTTGCTTCAGCGTGGCTGCCTGGGGCAACACCGAATACTATCGCCACGTTGTCTTCGATAACAGCATCACGCCCGGCTCTTACTTCTACAGCAACGGCCTGGCCAATGGGTCGAGTTTTCTGGAATTGATCGAGAGGCGACTTCCTGTAGAAACCAAGACTTTTCTGACGCCGCCCAACGCGCTGCGCTTGCAGTGGCAGTCGGAAGTCGGAGGCGGTTGGGAAGCGGGTGTCCGGGTCATGGAATTTCGCAATCGCATCCCCGAACTCGACGGCCATAATCTTTATTTCTGGTGTTATGCGCCGGAGTCGATTTCCGGGGACGATCTCCCGAGAATCGTCCTCTCCAACGAAAGCGAAGGACTGCAAGTGGCTAAGTTTCCCGGTGCTTTTACCCAGCCACTGGAACTGGGAAAAATTACAGGAAACATTCCCGCAGGGAAATGGGTTCAGGTGCGGATTCCGTTTTCCGAGTTTCACACCCAGTCGATCTATGAATTTCGGCCAGAACAGTTGCGCAACGTCATTTTCCATCAGGGACGTGCCGATGGAAAGCGCCACACCTTGATCATCGACGAAGTTCGCGTGGGTGACGATATTCCGGCGACCAACGCGCCGCTCCCCGCTCCGCAGAACGTTCAAGCCGTCGGCTACGACCGGCACGTGGAAGTTCGCTGGAAACCGGTCGACAATCCGTGGCTTGACCGCTACGTCATCTATCGCTCGCTCGATGGTAAAGACTTCGAGCCAGTTGGCGTTCAAATTCCGGGCACGAACCGGTACTCCGACTTCCTGGGAAAATCCGGCGTCACGGCCCAATACAAAGTCGCGTCGGCTGACGGGCAATATCGAATCTCTGCGATGTCGAACGCGTCCAGTGCGTCAACCCGCGAATTCAGCGACGACGAACTTTTAACGATGTTGCAGGAAGCCTGCTTTCACTATTACTGGGACGGCGCCGAGCCCCACTCGGGCATGACTCGCGAAGATATCCCCGGCGACGACCGCATGGTCGCAACCGGTGCGAGCGGAATGGGCTTGGCCGCGCTGATCGTCGGTGTCGACCGCGGTTTCATCACGCGCGCACAGGGCCTCGAACGCCTCACTCGCATCGTCGGTTTCCTCGAACACGCGCAACGCTATCACGGCGCATGGTCCCACTTCATGGATGGAAATACCGGCAAGACGATGCCGGTCTTCGGCATGTTCGACAACGGCGGAGATCTGGTGGAAACATCGTTTCTGATGGAAGGGCTGCTCGCCGCGCGCCAATATTTCAATGGCAACAGCGACGGAGAGCGCGATCTCAACCGCCGCATCTCGCAACTGTGGGAGACGGTCGAGTGGGAATGGTATCGCGGGCCGCATCCCGGAGACTTTCTCTACTGGCACTGGTCGGCCGAGTGGGCATGGCAGATTCAGCATCCGCTGATCGGCTTCAACGAGGTCATGATCACTTATCTGTTGGCGATCGCGTCGCCGACGCATGGGGTCCCGGCTGACATGTACTACACCGGGTGGGCGAGCCATTCGGAGACGGCGATTCGATACCGCGGAGGCTGGTCCCGCAGCGTCGATGGAGATCACTACTACAATGGGCACACATATTTCGGAATCAAGCTCGACGTTGGCGTTGGCACCGGTGGTCCCTTGTTCTTCACTCACTATTCGTACTTCGGATTCGATCCGCATCGCATGCACGATCGCTACACATCTTCTTATTTCGAGAACAACCGCAACATGGCTCTTATCAATCGCGCTTATTGCATAGCGAATCCCAACCACTTTCCCGGATACGAGCCGAATGCGTGGGGACTGACCGCGGCCGACGGCCCTGAAGGCTACGTGCCGTTTGCACCCGACGAGAACAATGATCGCGGAACCCTGACACCCACGGGCGCACTCGCATCTTTTCCGTACACTCCTGAACCCTCGATGGCCGCGCTCAAGCATTACTATCGCGACCTGGGCCCGCAACTCTGGGACATCTATGGTCCGCGCGACGCGTTCTCTCCAGAGCGGAACTGGTTTTCACCAATCTATATGGGCCTGAACCAGGCGCCCATCGTGGTGATGATCGAGAACTATCGCACCGGCCTGGTGTGGAAAAACTTCATGGCCAATCCGGAAATCGGCGTGATGTTGCAGAAACTCGACGCCGTGACGGCGAAATAACAGCCGAAAAAACCGCTCGAGCCCAACCGAGGGGCAGCTTACTCTTCGCGCAGCAACCTCATCGGATCAACCGACAGCGCGCGTCGCGCCGGAATCCACGCTGCCAGTAGCCCGAGCAATGCCATCGATAGAACAACCCCAACCAGTATCAGCGGATCATGGGGAGTTGCCTGGTTCACAATGAAGGCCAGCACCGGGGTCGCCAGAATCCCAAGGAGCAATCCTGCTGTCGAACCAAGTGCCAGCAATTTGACGGCGCGTCCCAACGCTGTTTGTAACAGTTCCTTACGCTGCGCGCCCAAAGCCACGCGCAGTCCCAATTCCCGCAGCCGCTTGCTGACCGAATATGCAGCCATTCCAAAAATGCCAGTGACCGCCAGCATCGCGCCCATCCCGCCCAGTACACCCAGCGCCAGTGTCGCCATACGCGGACCAAAAAGAATGAATTCCAGTTCTTTGGAGCGCGTTTGGATAAAAACCGGAAGCCCTGCATCCAGTTGCCGCAGGGTAGTTCTTATCGCTGCCGCGAGTTGCTGCGGATCGCGGCCGGAGCGCACCACCAGGTAGGTCGAAGTGGACGGCCATTGCAGCACCGGGAGAAACATCGCCGGTTGCGGATCTTCCGTGAGGCTGCCATATTTTCCGTCTTCCACAATACCCACGACTTGGATGCGCGTTCCATCCGGCATCTTGTATGAACCGCCCATGGCATTGGTTACGGAACCAAAGATCTTTTTTGCAAACGGCGGAGTCACCACGGCGACTCGGGGCGAGTTCTTGTCATCATGGGAGGTGAAGTTCCTGCCAGAGAGCAAGATCGTCCGGGCGGCGTGGAAGTATTCAGGAGAAATCTTGAACATGACCGGGTTAGCCGCCGCATTCGATGGCCTTAGATCTGAGGTATTGTCGGTGAAAACATTGGTCTGGGGTGCGGTGTCACCTAACGGTATCTGGTCGGACAATCCCACCGACTCTACACCAGGAATCGTCCCCAGAGCGTCGACCATGCGCTTCTGCATGGGGGGTACGCGATCACCGCTATAACCTGCCATGCGCAGATCTGTGTCTACCAGCAGTGTGTTCTGGGGATCGAACCCGAAATTGTTGTGCAGCGAGCGAGCCAACCCACGCACGGCCACCATCGAAGAGGTGACCAGAACCGCACAGATTGCAATTTGCACGACGAGCAAAACCTCGCGGGCGGTAATTCGCCGCCCCATCCTGCCAGGCGTTCCCACCTTGACGACCTGGTACGGATTGGTGGCGAGGACCTGCCTGACCGGAACCGCGCCAAACAGGAACCCACTCGCTAACGCCAGCAGCAAAGCCATCCCGTAAACATGTGCATCCGGGTTTACCGACAAGTGGACGGGCCATCTGGGGAATGGCTGCCACGCGCTCATCCCCTGCAACACGAACACGCTGCCCCAAAGTCCGACCGCGCCGCCGACCAGCGAAACCAGCAGGGCTTCGGTGAATAGTCCGCGCAAAATTCGTTTTCGGCTCGATCCGAGTGCGAGCCGCAAGGCAACTTCCCGGGAACGATCCGCGGCGCGCGCGGCAAACAGACTGCCCAGGTTGGCGCACGCGGCCAGCAGAATCAGCCCCGACAGCAGCATCAATCCGGTGAGGAATTCTCGCACCGGCCGTCCAAGATAATCCCCATAAAGGCTGGGCCGCGCCAGCTCAAAGGTCACTTGGGCTTCATCCTTGGGATAGGTCTTTTTCAGATATGCGCCAATCGAGTTCAAATCTGCAATCGCCTCCGCCTTACTGACCCCCGCCTTCAGGTGTCCGATCGTCATGAAAATCCAACGGCTCCCGCGCGCGTTCAGGTCGTTACCGTCGATCTGCCCTTGGTCTATAAGGGGCACAAAAAAGTCGGGATGGAAAAACAAGAGGGTCCCATGGAACTCAGGCGGCGCGATCCCGATAATGGTGAATGGGTGCTTGTTCACCTCGACCACGCGGCCCAGTACCGTACGATCCTCCCGAAAATGGGCATGCCAAAACGCATAGGTGAGCACCATATACGGAGCGCTATCGGGGCCGTGCTCATCGGAGGCATGGAAGAAACGGCCGAGATACGGCTCGATGCCCAATGCGTCGAAGTAGTTGCCGCTGGCTTCCTCGATCCAGGACGAGATCGGGTTTTCGCCCGTATCTAGCCCTGCCTGCGTGATGTTGTACGCCGCCAGAGCCTCAAAGCTGTGGTTGTGGTCACGCAGATCGATATAGTCGGGATACGACTCTGACATGTCGTCTTGAATGCGCCAGAGTCCGTAGAGACTCTCCGCATGGGGCACATTTAAGGGGCGCAGGATGAACCCATTCATGATGCTGAAGACCACGGCGTTTGCGCCGATTGCCAAGGCCAACGTCAAAACCGCGGCGGCCGTGAATCCGGGTGATTTGCGCAACACACGAATGCTCAGGCGCACATCCTGAATCGCTGTCTCGATGAAATTGCCGCCAAGCGCCTCGTGGCATTCTTCCGCGATCCGCTCCTGGCCGCCGAACTCGATGCGCGCTCTGCGTTCTGCCTCGGCACGACTGATGCCGGGACGTTGAAGATCATCGGCACGATGCTGGATGTGCGATCGAAGTTCCTCATCCATATCCTGTGCGACCTCAGAACGATGAAAAAACTTGGCGGCGAGGGAACGAACGTAAGCCAGGGACTTCATACTTCCTCCGGTTCGGCGGCGAGGGCAGCGGCCATGGCCGTGGCCACGCGGTTCCAGCCTTCTGTCTCTTCGCGAAATCGTTTGCGCCCGGCGGCGGTCAGCTCATAAAACTTCGCACGCCGATTGTTTTCCGAAACTCCCCAACTTGCCTTCAGCAGTCCCTGGCGCACCAGTCGAAACAAGGCGGGATAGAGCGCGCCTTGCTCGATGAGCAGCGCTTGCTCCGAGATTTGACCGATGCGCAAGAGAACTCCGTAGCCGTGAAGAGGACCGAGAGAGACTGCCTTCAAAATCAGAAGATCAAGAGTTCCTGGAAGAAGCTGAGCCTGGTCCGTCATCCGTCCTCCTAACGTGCTTAGGAGAGTAGCCCGACTCTCCTGAGCTGTCAAGGAGAAAGAACCAGAATCGCCAGCTCAGGTTCCCCGGCGAGAGCAATGCGTATCGCTGCCATTAAAGTAGCGAGGCCACGATCAACGTGGCGTCATCCGCGAGCGCGCCGCCGCTGTGTTCATGGGTGGACGTAAGAATGAGTTCCTTCAACTCTTCTGCTCCGAGCTGCACATTCTGCGAAACTAACCGAAGCAGTTGCTCTTCGCCGAACTCCGAACCTTCCAGGTTCGCGCACTCCGTAATGCCGTCAGTGAACAAAACCAGGCGATCGCCGCTGCGCAGCTCCATTTCCTCTTGATGGTAGTTCCACTCCCGCAATGTGCCGAGGACAATGTCTTCCGTCCGGAGCCGCTCGCAATCGCCGTTGCTGCGGGCCAGGATCGGCCAGTTGTGGCCCGCATTGGTATACCGGAGCCGCTTCTGCTCCAGATCAACCACGCAATAAAAGAAGGTAATAAACTTCTCCAGTACGGTGTTGGCCGAGATCATCTCATTGACTCGCTCACAGAGTTCCCTCGGATCAGCCCCGTACGTCGCAAGCATGCGCACGGCCGCTTGCAGATTGGACCCTAAGAGCGCGGCCCCCAATCCCTTTCCCATCACATCTGCGATGCTGATTGCGAACCGGCGCTGGGCAATGCGAATCACGTCGTAGTAGTCGCCGCCTACCGTGCGGGCCGACTGCGTATGGGCCACAAGGGTCACACCGTCGGGAGCGGCGATCCGCCCGGGCAGCAGCGCACGCTGGATTTGCGCCGCTTCCTGCTGCTCCTGTTGTTCGCCTCGGCGCTTTTCGCGCAGCTCGCGCGAGCGTTCCATCTGATCCCGCAAAACCCCGAGCAGATGCGCATTGTCCCAGGGCTTCTGCACAAACTCGCATGCCCCGCGATGCATCGCATCCACGGCGAGCTCAATCGTCCCCCAACCCGTCATCGCTACTACCGCCAGAGTGTTGTCGAGTGCTTGCACCTGCGACAGCAATTCCAGGCCTTCCGCTCCTGATGTGGTGTCACGGCTGTAATTCAGGTCGAGCAAAACAGCGTCGAAACTGCCAGTGTTGAGGGCGTTGAGTGTCTCCGCGGGCGATTTCACAAATTCGAAATCGTAGCCGTTGCATTTGAGAAGCAGGCCAATGGCGGCGAGCACGTCGTCCTGGTCTTCCGAAACCAGCACGCGAGGGCGCAGGGAAGTGCCAACGATCTTTCTTGCCGCGGATGCCATCACGTCACTCTCGCTCTCGCAGATCATCTTCTTCCACTCCGGACATATTCCCTGTTGCACTTTCCGTGCCCTGATGATGAGGCATGTAAGTATTTGATTAGACTGAGGTATGGACGCATGGAACGCTGGTGTTTATCGACGCAGTGTTCGTTCGTAAAACTCATCTGTTCGGAAATGAACAGCCGGTGCCCGCCGATGCTCCCAATATCCGCTCGTTGTCCACATCCGCCCCCTGTTCGTCCAACCTTGACCGAGAATTTCCATTCCCCTCTACTGAGCTGGCAAGCCGCAACAAACCGAGGGTTGCAGGTGGCCATCCTTAACAACGTCGCGTCTTTTGCGGGCTTCGGGTGAGTATTTTGACTCGTAGCTTGGAGGCGTCGGGGATTTGACCCCTAACTTCCGGAGGCTCAAGACTTTGCCCTAACTTGGCTGCAGCCCCAAGACGAATTCTCAGACTTCTCTTAACCCGATGATTCCAATAGCGGATGCCAAGTGGATGAAATGGACCGAAGCCCAGATTCCACCCCCAATCGCCCAGCTGATCCGAACCCGCAGCCAGGAGGCGCGTCAACCGGCCGCGGCTTTGGTGGCGCCCGCAAGCGTCGCTCAAAAGCGGCCAACCTGAGCGGGGAAGAAGTCCGCGCACAACTCCGCGAACCAATCCGAAGCCGCTTGTTCCCCAGCGGCGTTCCCGCATACATGCTCCAAAGGAAATGAGCGCGGTGGTTGTCGCATCTCGATCGTCCCTACGGAACAGGTTGCGAAGGGTGGGTCAACTCAGCGCCGTGGCGTCAGGTTCGTCGTAAACGCAGTCGGCCGTTCGCTAATTCATTAGTGCAGCGGACGTTGCGACTTGAACAAGTACACCAAGAGCACAAACGGAGCGAGGAACAGCAGAATCATGATCAGGGCCGCGGCCACGACGAAGAGCCAGTCTTGCCAGGTATGGCGACGCCGGGATTGCGGGTCGCGGATGAGCAGGTTGTAGTTGCGCCGATTTGCTTTCCACGCGACGTGTGCGATGTCGCCGATGATGGGAATCGCACCGAGCGTGTCTTCGATTGCGAGGTTGAACATCATACGGAGGATGGTGATGCGCGGAGCTCCGCGCTGCCACGCCGCCAAGACGATGAAGAGGGAAGCGAGGGCGGCGAGAGCGTCGCCGATGCCTGGAATCCAGCCGATCAACGCGTCCAATCCGAAGCGAATGCGCGTGCCCGGAATTTCGAAGCGATCATCCAGCCACGTTGCGATTAAGTTGAGATGTTCGTCGGACGCGGCCTCCGGGAGTCGCGAAGGTTGCGAACGATCTAGAGATTGCGGAAGTGGAGGAAGAATCTCTCCTCGGATGGGGATCGGTTTGGACATGGGGAAAAGATTAGAGGACGGAGAGCCGTTTCAGGTTGCTCTTCAAGGACAGGTCGAGCGCTTGTGGTGACGTTCCTTTTGTTGCAGGGGAGAGGCGGGCGGACGAGGCCGTCCGCCTCACATCAATTGCTAGTCGCGATCATGGTCGTGCTCGTCCCAATCCCGCTCGGTGTGCCAGCGGTGTTCGTGCTCATCCCACCAGCGATGGCGTTCCCGCCAGCAACGCTCTCGAGCCTCGTGCAATTCGCGGCGCTCGTGATCAGCCTGTCGGCTATTGCGCCCGTGCCGCTCGATGGCCTCGTGGAGTTCATGGTCCGCGTGAATGACCCGCCGCTGACAGCGGTCGATGTCTTCTGCGTGAAGGCGTGGCACTGTGGCGGTAAACAGGACCGCCGTCAGGATCGCGCCTGAAAAAATAGAGGTGGCTGCGGTGAAAAGCTTTTGCGTTTGAGTCATAAGCCTCACTTTGTGAAGGGGATATCAGAGAATCGTAGCGCGACGACAGTCGTCTCCCGAGCCGATTCTCCGGGTCTAAGACGCTGGTTTGGGCGGAGGAGTTGCTGGCAAAGTTGAAGGCTCGAAAAGCTTTGAGCCTCAAGATCTTGACCACAGAGGGCACAGGGTTACACAGCGGATGGCGATTGTGCTTCCGGCAAAAAGCAGGTTTCTCGCTGCTCGAAAGGACAAGAGATAGGGATTTGGAGAGGAAACACTGACTGAGAGGCATAGCTTGCGGGTTACTTTTTGCAATGCCTCGATTACCTCCGTAACGTTTCAGGCCTTACCGTTTCGCTTTAACCTTGAGGTTGAAACTTGCGTTTCTGAGGAGCTTCTTATCTCCGCCACACACACTTCGCAAGCTGCACGTGCCGCGTCTGCGCGGGCGTTTGTCCACAGCTTAAACATCCTCATTAAGTATGCCCGGATGTACGGCTACACGCACAAACGCACTGAAGCACAGTTCGAAACCACGTGGAAGGAGCTGCAGCAAGGTTTGCCTACAACCGGGGACGCGGGCTTTCTACTGGGAGTCGCGGACAACAAGTTGCTGCTCGACGGGATTCCGCTGGAGACGGGCAACTCGGAGCGAAGCTTCGCGACCCTGCTCACCACGGCCGGATTGGCCAGCCTGCATTTCTCCAAAGACGTAACCGAGGAAGATTTCGTTCGCCTGGTGCGCGCCTTCACGGTCGCGGGATCGAAAGGGCAGGACGTTTCCAAACAGATCAAAGAAGCGTTGGGCGCGAACAAGCCGGGAAGCACGATCCGAATTAATGAAGTGAAGTTCGTCGCTGCCGATCCGCTGACGGGCGATGTGAGCATCGCGGCGCAGATTGCAGCGCAGACCCTGGGACCAGAATTCAAACAGTGGCTGAACGATCCGCAGAAGTTGCTGCAGTTGATTGCAGCGGCAGAAGGCGCGAACGCCGGTGGCGGACAAGTTTCGCCCGGAGGAGTGCCGATGGTTCCGCTGGGCAGTATGCCCAATGGTCCTCAAGGGACGGCCGGTGCAGGAACTGGTGGAGGAAGCGGCAGTGCGGGAACAGCTGCGGCACCGGCATGGACTGGCGGCATGGTTCCTTTGCAGGAGCAGGAAGTGGTGCAGGCGATCCGGCTGCTGACGCGGTTTGGGCAAGCGCAGCATGATCCCAACCTCAAAGAAGAAGATTTACAGAAAGAGCTGACAGAGACCGATCCGAACACGCGGTTGAACTTGCAGCAGTTGCTGGGAAGCCTAGCGGCGAAGGCGACATCGTCGCAAGAAGACGATACGCCGCTGCTGATGAAAGCCGCCGAGCACATGGCGATCCGCTTCGCGTTGGAGCGCTATCAGAAGGGCGAGGTCAAGGTCAACGCAGTGCACCAGATGATGGAGCACATGAGCCGGCAGATGGATTCTCTGCGGCAAATTCTGAAGCTGCAGGAAGAGAAGATGAGCAAGGCCGGAATTCTGGTAGAGTCGCACGCCGACATTCTGGACCGAATGTTCTGGGCGGAAGTACCGGAGTCGGGCAAGAAGAGTGTTCTGCTTTCACACGAAGCGCCATGCGTGCCGCCGCGGAACCTGCGGCAGTTTGTGGAAGTGCTGCTTGAACGGGACGACAAGCAGGGTGCATCCGACATTCTGAATAATTATTCAACTTGCCTGGGAGCCAAAGACATCGAGGCGCGCCGCCGGACGGCGATTGGTCTGAGCCAGCTGGCCGACCTGTATGCAAGGCTCGGGGGAGACCCGATGGGCCAGGCGATTCGAAAGCTGAGCGAGCATCTGATCCGCGAAAAGGATCCGGAGCTACAAAGCCTTTTCAGCGCGGCTTTCGTGCGGCTGAGCCAGGAGGCAAGTTCGGTCAGAAATTACGGAGCGGTCAACGAAGTGTGCGCGGGCATGGAGCTGATCAGTATCGAACGCCCCGTGCTGATGAGTGATTTGCGTCCGCGCGTGGGAGTGGAGAATCGTCTGCCGGAATTCATTGAGGAAGCGCTTCAGATGGACGCCATTCCTCCGGACATGTTGTCGGTCTTGCGGCGAACGAGCCAGTCGGGTGCGGAGCATCTGGCGGACCGCTTCTTCCGTTGCATGCGGCGCGATGAATGCGATCGCATGATCGAACTGGTGAAGGAACTGGGCTCGCCGGTGTTGATGCAGTTGCGCGAGATTCTGCGCACCGGGCAGCCCAGGCAGGCTGCGGGAGCGGTTGGATTGGTCAGCCGTCTCGACGTAGGAACTCTGTTGGAGCTGTTGCCGACGCGTTTGCCGGAATGGAACCGGTTCTATCACGACATCGTGGTGCGGCAGATTGCATATGGCGCGGCGGCCGACCGCGGGCGTACGCTGCTGGAGCTGGCGGAGATACTTGATCCGCTGGTATTGCCCGAAGCGGTGGACGAAATAGGAATGAGCGGCGACATGACGGCGACTCCGCCGCTGATTGCGATGGCGCGGCCCGGAGAAACGGCTTCGCGCTCGGCTTACGTGCAGCTGAAAGCGATTGAGTCGTTGGGACGGTTGAAGGATCCGGAAGCGGTGGCGACGCTGCGGGAAATCCTGGAAACCAGAAAGACATTTGGATTTGTATATCACCGCGAGTTGAGGATCGCGGCAGCGCAGGCACTGGCCAAGACCGATCCGCGCTACAGCTCGCAAGTGCTGTCGGACAGCGGATTGGAAGCGGCGGAGCTTGCGATCGCGCCCCTGGATTTGGCTCCGGCATGCCCGTGGGTGCGGCAGCGGCGCTACGAGCGATTGGTGCTGGCGAAGACCGTGTTCGGGACGATTGGCAGTTCGTGGGGGAAATCGAGAATCCAGATTCGCGAACTCAGCCTGGGCGGCGGGATGGGCACGAAGGAAGACAACCTGCGTATCGGCAGCGAAGCCGATTTGGAAATTTCGCTGGGCATGCGGTCGAAGATTCGGGCTCATGTGCTGTTGCGGCGAGCGCGTGTGAATGAAGTGGGATTCGAGATTGTGAGCACCGACTTGGAGAGCCGGTACCGGCTGCGCCGGTTACTGGTGGATGCGCTGAACCATGGTCCGCAGAGCAAGGGGCAGGAGTGGGGTGGGGAGCGGAAGATCTAGCGTTTTGGCCGTCGGCTATCAGCTTTTCGCTTTCGACTGGAATTTGAGGCGGGAGTTGGTTTTAGTTAGGGTTAGTGCGGCGGCGGGACAGTCGCCTGTCCTCCCTCCCACACCACCGTACATGCGGGTCCGCATACGGCGGTTTCGGCGGGTTGAACTAAAACTTCATGACCAGCGGCGGAAGGCCGAGCCCGGCAAATATGGGCTTCGCAATCAGTTGCTCGCTCGCCCGCCACCGTAGGCCTCTTATCCGTTGGTTGTTCATCAGCTCGCATCTTTGCTCCAACGTTTCTTTCAGGCCCCGCCTCGCGGCGAGTGTTATTTCACCTTCGCGCTTCGCGAACCCTTCACCTCCACCAGGTTGGGTAGAGGACTTTCACCTCCAAGCTGTCGAGCATGCTCGGCACACAACAAGAAGCCTCTGCTTACGCAGAGGCTTTCGTGTTTGCGGCCAAATCTTTGGCTTACTTTACCTTCAGGAAGATGATCGCCAGGGTGTAGAGGGCCAGCGACTCGATCAGGACCAAACCCAGAATCAGTGCGAACTGGATTCCGGGGCGGGCGGCGGGATTGCGAGCCAGGGACTCGGTGGCAGCGGCGACGGCTTTGCCCTGGGCGAGGCCGCAGACTGCGGACGCGATCGCCATGGAGAATCCAGCGGTGATGGCGATCCAATGGGTGTCCTCGGCTGCACCGCCCTGCGCGAAGGCAGGCATGGCGAAGCAGAGGGCGGAGAGAGTCATGAACAGATAACGTAATTTACGCATTTTTGTTGCTCCTCTATCAAATTGCCGCCAGTGGGTGGTTGACGCCGTACCTTGCAGACGCCCTCACGCTCGCGGCTGGTCAGTTTACAGTTCTCAGTTCTGGTTCTCAGCAAAAACCGAAGCTGAGTTATAGGGAGCTGACAACTGCGTTCTGACCAGCCCGTTGTTTCCGTCTACGAGGCCGCCCTCAGGGGCTGAAGCTGTGCCAATTCACGAAACCTACATTCCCAAAACCTGCACTCGCCAAGCCCTGAAATCTGCGAACTGCTTTTAGTGCTCGTCGGCGACAGCGCCGGAGACGTAGATGATCGACAACAACATGAACACGTAGGCCTGCAAAACAGCGACGACGATATGCAGGCCGCTGAAGATGATGGGAATGCCGATCGGGATCATCGAAAAGAAAACCAACGTGATCAGATCGCCGGCAAAAATGTTGGCCCAGAGACGAACGGTGAGCGAAAGCAGGCGCGCGAAGTGGCTGACCAGTTCGATGGGAAGCATCAACGCGGCGAGCAGGATCCGGGCAATGAACGGCATTCCATCCATCGGCGGACCGAAAAAGTGCAGGAGATACTTGGGTCCGGCGTGCTTGAAGCCCTGGGTATGGTAGTAGATGAAGGCACAGATGGCGCAACCCAGAGGAACGATGGGAACTCCGGTGGGTGATTCAAAACCAGGGATCAGACCGATCAGATTACAGACCAAGATGAAAATGAATACGATCGCGAAAAAAGGAGTGTAAGGCTCGCTGTGGTGGCCGATAATTTCGCGGCTCTGGCTGAGGACGAATCCTTCAACGGCTTCGAAAGCATGCTGCAAGCCTCCGGGGGACTCCACGGAGAGTCGCGAGCGGACCATCAGGAAAAGCACCAGCAGGAAGAAGAATACCAGCAGTTCCATGGAGAAAGAATTGGAGATGGGCGCCTGCGGATAACGGGGCTCGACGTGGAGCATCCGCAAAAAGGACGTGACGGGGCCGGCAAGTAAGTGGTTCAGAATTTTGGTGAACCAGAGTTGTTCCATAGAAGCAGATTCTAGCCTTTAGCTGAGCGCTGGTCGCTTCGACCCAATCCCTAAACTTCGCGAGTTACGGCTACGTACAGCTCGTAGACGGCTTCGCAGGCAATTGCTCCGACGGGCAAAAATAAGCCCGCAAAGAGTCCACGAAGGCTCGCGGGAAAACTGGTTAATATACCATACGCAGCGGCTCCCAACAACAGGTAGCGCAGGAGGAAGCGGGCGACGATCCCTTTTCCGGACTGGGGTTTACCGGTATTCGTGACGCGGTCGGCCAGTCCGGAGACGCCGGCTCTGAGCCAGTGAAAATTGAGGTAGGCGATGACGCATCCGAGGAGGAAGCCGAGGGCGGCCCAGCGGCCGAATTTCCACGACGCCGCTGTGGAGAGGGACAGGGCCAGGACGATCATGGAGTTTCGGATGCGGTCGAGGGCTCCGGAGTAGAAGGGCTCGGGGGGGATTTCGGAAGTTGTTTGTGCGGCGGGATTTGGGGGTTTCTGCTTCATGCGACAGAACAGGGTTTCAAAAAATCTCTTCAGCTAACGCGACCTCAGCGGCTAAAACCAAGACTGATTGGGCTCTGCTTCGCAACGCTAAAGCGCTGCGCCACCCAGAAGATTGATCTTACTTTGTGTCCCGCAGGACGGTGCGGATTAGTTCGGTCATGCCGGCGGCGATGCCGAGGAAGAGGCCGACGATGGAAACCCAACTCGTGTGAAGCCAGCGGTCTAGGGCGGAACCCAGGAGCCATCCGACGACTATGCCGGTTGGGAGCAGAAGGGCCAGCTGGCTGTAGCGGCCTACCTGGACCCAGGGATTTTTCTTGTCGGGAGGCTGGTTGGGAGTAGGGGACATGGGTGCGTGTTCCGTGGCGAAGGAAGATTGTACGACAATACGGGGTGGTGGAGGCGGCAGGGATACGGTTCGCGACCAATGTCATGGTCCCCGCCCAAGCCACCCCTGGACTGATTGGATAAGAGCGAAGGCTGAGTTCGCCCCGGCAGTCTTGGTTGAGGACGAAGGCGCTGGGAAGAAAGGAAGCCTCCGCAATGAAGATTATCGCAATGAAGATTATTAGGATGTGATTTCCATCCCAGCTGGCAACAAGTGATACGGCTGAACACGGAGACGCGAGAGACGGGGCAGCAGAAGTTGGCGCAGGCCTCGGACGACGCAGAACGTTTCTATCGAGAGCGGCCGGGGCCGTCGCCGATCATCATGGAGGCGCGGGCAACTGTCACTGGCTGGTGGATCTGTTGGCGGAGATCGGCCACGAGTTGCGGGCGGGGGATGCGGCGCAGATCCGGGCCAGCTATGTGCGGCAGCAGAAGACGGACAAGCGGGACGCGGCCCACATACTGGAAGCTGCTGGTGGAAGGACGATTTCCGCGTGTCTGGCTGTCGTCAAGTGAGGTGCGGGATCTGCGGCAGTTGCTGTTGTACCGCTACAAGCTGGTGACGATTCGGAGGCGGGTGAAGAATGAGTCGCAGCACCTGTGCCGGGATCAGGGAGTGCAGCGCAAGCACAAGCTGTGGAGCAAAGCAGGACGGCAGGAGCTGCCCTGAAGCCGTGGGCGGCGCGCCGGCGCCAGGGTTTGCTGGAGATGCTGGATCAGCAGATCGCTCCCCTGGAGCGGTGAAAGAAGAAGCGCAACGAGACAAAATGGCGCCTCTAAGACCCAGCCGGGAGTGGGGGAGAGCATGGGCGATGTGAGCCGCTTTGCCCTGGGCCAGGAGACGGCCAGTTGTCTGAGATTGATTCCGCGCGAGCACTCTTCCGGCGGGCGGCAGAAGCTGGGTGTGATTATGCGAGCATTTGCCACGATCAATTTCATAGAAAGTAGAGTCGCTTCACGACCAGGGCTTTTGACCTCCTTCTCATCGAGGCGAACCCTGCCGATTAGAAATACCTTCTCCTTGTACATCGCAGCTGCGTGATCAGAGGCTGAAGGCTATGCCGTTCGGAATCATTAATTGGATGGCTTGGAGTTGTGACGATGTCAAATTCAGATTGCGCGGATTTCACGGCGTGGCGCAGGTCCGCGCCACTCGATGGACTCGGGCATTATTCTGGTTAGCTTTCACCAGCGCTTCCCTCTACGATTCCCACCACACGGGATAGTACCGCTTGTGCAATTGGGACGAGACCAAAAGCTCGTCGTTTCTTCGGCTGTGCCGGTTCAAGAAAATTCGTCAAGAAAATCGTACTTCAGGGATGACGAACTTGGGCCTCAATAAGGATTGTCCCGGTTGTGGGGATCAAATTGGCATACGACCCACGGCTCGGTGCGGATGTAGTGTGAGCAGCCTTCGACGCCCGCAAGTTTTTCGCGTAACTGGCTGAGCACGCGCGACAAGTCCTTCTGACGAGCTTGCTTGCTCCCCGATGACGTGTTCACACGAGTGTGCGGCGTAATCACGCTTTTACGGTGCCTCACCAGAAATACTAGCAACTCGAATTCTTCCTCCGTCAGCCGCAACTGCTGGCCCCGAACCGTTGCGTGTCTAGTTCGAAGATGAAGACGGAAATCGCCAGCCAGGAGAGTGTCATCGCCCCCTACTAAGCCTTCCAGACGGGATTGCAGAAGATTCCCTTGGCCTGTCAATTCGTTCATGCTCGACGAACTCGCCATCTCACTCTCCAACCCATAATTTCGGAGCGTTTTGAGTAACGGACGTCAGCATCCCCACTCCGCCTCGCCCGGCTTGGCATAGTATTTGCGGCTTGGGCTCAACTGCGCGGGTGCCGTTGATAATTCGAGCAGCGTCAAGCGGGCTGCGGCTATCATCACCTTGCGTTCGTTCGGGGGAGTGCGATCCCAAGAAGATCCGTCCTCGTTGTTGTGACCTGCGCAGCCATGCGCCAAGGCATCCTGATAGTGATGGAAGAGTTTCGCGAGTTGTTCTGCAGAGACCTCCTGAATCGATAGCATAAACTCCTAGCCTTTCTGTGGTTCGATAATTTGCTCCGCTGCGAAATTGCGTCTCGGCTGTTCAGGGTTGCGCATTCTTTCTGGCGCAGTCGGATGAATATACCGAAGAGCAGTCAGAACCATGGTTTCCGTTTGCGGGCAGGATCATCACGTTCCGTTCTTCCCGCCCTCGATAGATTTGATGATCAAAGGCATAAAGATTGAATAAACAGTTCGTAGAATGTTCGTAATCAGATGTCGACGACCCAATCTGTGCCCAACATCGAGTTTTACGAACCATTTATGAACTCTTTATTCGAAATATATGTCGATCGGTTTTTAATCGTGTGTGGACGACCTGACAAGCAGCGAGTTCAGCCGGAGGCTAAAATGGTTGTGATTACGGTGAACGGTGCTGCGCTCCGTGGGCGTCGCGTTTTACCTAAGGTTTCTGGTTGCCTTGTGCAAGGAGTGCAAACACGAGCGGATTTGCTAACTAGTTCGAATGCCACCCGAGTCCGCCGAGTGCGCAATTCCGAACACTAGGCTTGAATGTCTTTCCGGTCTCAATCAGAGTCTTCAGGCGTGAAAGGATACGCGGCCATCCAGCGGCGCAGGCCGTGTCGGTGGGATCATTTTCGGCCCACTCATCGTGCGTCACCGTCACTTTGGTGGCTTCAGTCTCAGGGCACCAGTCCACGGTTGCGCGAGACGGCTTATCATTCTGGCCTGCGCTAAGGCGAGGAGGCCGATCGTCTTCGTCTGCATGGAACTCTCCGCTGCACACACTCTCCACTTCAGGTTTGGGAACACAACGGTCTCGAGATCGCCAAATTAGATCACAGAGGGCCGTCAACGCGCTCATCCACGATTCGATTGGTGTCGCTTTGTGTAACGTGATTGTGCGGTTACCGACTGTCAGCGGCCCTTATTTGCCGGATTACGGGCAAGCCTTCCCTCATGTTTTTTACGGAAGGGTTGCGACAAACCGGGAGCTGACCGGATTGGTAAACCCTGGCGCGTTCATCGGCGCTGATCGGGGGGCCCCCGCTCGGCCCGCGGGTTTAAACTCTTTCCCATCTGATTGTTCGTTCTACTTCAAGAACCCGTCTTGCTCAGCCGAAGGGATCCGGCACGAAAGCAACAATCAATTCGACTGATCTTCCGTATCTCGATAGTCGCTATGACATGATAGTGACTAACGTCAGCTGATTCTATATAATCGCGCGTCATGCCAACTCAGGAGACCCTGTATAACGTAGCCAATCGAGTGGCCACGATTACTTTGAACCGGCCGGACAAACTCAACGCCTGGACAGCACTGATGGAAAGCGAAGTGCGTTCGCACATGGAGGACGCCGAGCAGGACGATGAGGTCCGCGTGATCGTATTGACCGGCGCTGGCCGGGGTTTTTGCGCAGGCGCCGACATGTCGCTCCTGAGCGCGGTGGCGGAACGCGGCCTGGATTACCGGGACTTGGATGACCGGGGCCGCGAGCCGGTTTTGCGCGACGGCGCCATGCGCGAAGGTGTGCCGCCGGATTTTCAGAAGAAATACTCTTATTTCCCGGCGATCGGGAAGCCGGTGATTGCCGCCATCAACGGGCCGGTGGTCGGCCTGGGTTTGGTTATCACTCTCTATTGCGATCTGCGGCTCGCCTCGGACGCAGCCCGCTTCAGCACCATATTCGCGCGGCGCGGGCTGATTGCCGAGTATGGAATGGCCTGGATGTTACCTCGGATAGTCGGCATAGCGAATGCCCTCGATCTGCTGTTTTCTGCCCGGACCATCGATGCCACCGAAGCACTGCGCGTGGGGTTGGTGAATCGAGTTTTTCCTCAGGACACCTTTCTCGAAAAAGCCCAGGAGTATGCCCACGAAGTGGCTTCCACGGTGAGCCCGCGCTCGTTGCGCATCATCAAGCGCCAGGTGTACGAGGCTATGTCGCAACCGCTCGCGGAGGCTTTCGACATTTCTGTGCGCGAGATGATGGCGTGTTTCCGCACCGAGGATTTCAAAGAGGGTGTCGCGCACTTCGTGGAGAAGCGCCCCGCTGCTTTCACGGGTAAATAGGAGACAGGCGGCAGACATGGAATTCTCGTTCAGCGGCAAAGTGAAGGACCTGCAACGGCGCCTGCAGACCTTCATGGATGAGCATATTTATCCGAATGAGCAACGCTACCACGATGAGATCGAGAGCAACCGCTGGTCGCCAGCTCGCGTAATTGAGGAACTCAAACCCAAAGCCCGAGCCGCGGGCCTGTGGAATCTGTTCCTCCCGGATGAGGTGCATGGCGCGGGGTTGACGAATCTTGAATATGCGCCTTTGGCCGAGATTATGGGGCGCAGCTTCATCGCTCCTGAGGTGTTCAACTGCTCGGCGCCGGACACCGGCAACATGGAGGTGCTCGCGCGCTACGGCACCGCGGAACAAAAAGAACGCTGGCTCAAGCCTCTGCTTGCAGGCGAGATTCGATCGTGCTTCTCGATGACGGAACCCGCGGTCGCTTCATCGGATGCAACCAACATCGAGGCGAGCATTGCTCGGCAGGGCGACGAGTATGTCATTAATGGCCACAAGTGGTGGTCCTCGGGAGCGGGCGATCCGCGGTGCAGGGTCGCGATCTTTATGGGCCGAACTGATACAGACCGGACTGATGCAAAAAAGAAAGATCGCTCCCTCGCGCTCCATCAACAGCAGTCGATGGTGCTGGTGCCGATGCCCTCTGCGGGACTCAAGATTGAACGCATGCTGACGGTGTTTGGCTATGACCATGCGCCGCACGGGCACGGCGAGATCACTTTTGAAAATGTTCGCGTGCCCATCTCGAACATGTTGCTCGGGGAAGGACGAGGCTTCGAAATTGCCCAAGGGCGGCTGGGTCCGGGGCGCATTCACCACTGCATGCGCTGCATCGGCGTGGCCGAGCGGGCCCTAGAAACCATGTGTAAGAGAGTGCAGGCGCGCGTAGCCTTTGGCAAGCCGCTGGCCGAGCAGGGCACCATACGGGCCGACATTGCCCGGTCGCGCATGGAGATCGAGCAGGCGCGCCTTCTGACTCTGAATGCCGCCTACAGGATGGATAAGGTCGGAAACAGGGAAGCACGCGCAGAGATCGCTATGATCAAGGTGGTGGCGCCGAATGTCTGCCTGCGAGTGTTGGACCGCGCGATCCAGGCGCACGGAGGTGCAGGTGTCTCTCAGGACACTTTTCTGGCTGGCGCCTGGGCGAATGTGCGCACCCTGCGTTTGGCTGACGGCCCGGACGAAGTGCACACCGAAGCTATTGCGAAACTGGAGCTCCGGAAATGGAGTGTGCCACAGCCGCGGCGTTGATGGATCGACACGGCTCTACCGTCCCTTTGAACGCTTCCACTTGGGCCACTGACCGCTATCAATCAACTGGTTTTAGTAACAGAAGAAACAGAAGATGACCCTTCGACAGATTAGCGATGTCTTGACCAAGGTACCGTTCAATGCCTTGCTCGGGATGCGACTCTACCGGGTGCACCGCGACGGTATTACGATCGACTGCACGCTTCGCGACGACTTGCGAAACAGCGCTGGGGTGGCCCACGGCGGTGTCGCTGCAGCCATGGCCGACGCAGCCGTAGGCATTGCCATCCAGCGTCACTTTGGTGGGGGGCGCCGGATCACCACTGTGGAGCTAAAGATCAACTACTTTCTACCGGTGACGGAAGGCCGCATCTTCGCCCGGTCGCACCTTCTTCGTATCGGCTCTACGCTGTGCGTGGGTAACGTGGATCTGACCGATGAACATGGGCGCGCGATTGGAACGGCCATCGTTACTTATATGATCATTAATGTGCCTGCTGTCGTGCCTGGTATTGTGCCGAGTACTCGTCGTGCCCCGCGTCCCTCACGCGGGAGGTAGTAGCTCCGGCTGCAGCCCTCGCGGGTATTTTTTTTTGCAGAGTTAGATATTAGAGATACAGAGATATAGATATACGGCAGAATCGAGACGAGACACCCGTGCCGCTTGTCCTCGAAACACCCCATTCTTTAAGAGATTGGGTAGATCGCGAACTCGCCGTGACGGACTGGTTGCCCGTCACCGAGGGCCGCATTCGGCAGTTTGCTGAAGCGACTGAGGATCGCCAGTGGATCCACGTGGAGCGAGAACGTGCAGAGCGCGAGTCTCCCTATGGAACCACAATCGCTCACGGGTTCTTGACCCTGTCGCTGCTGAGCCGGTTTATGAAGGAGGCAATTCAGATCCGAAGCGGTGTCCGCATGAGCGTCAATTACGGATTGAATCGAGTTCGATTTCCTTCTTCGGTCCGCACAGACTCGAAGATTCGGGTTCGCTTCACTGTTCGATCGCTGAAAGACGTGCCTGATGCGCTGGAAGCCGTCTTTGATGCGAGAGTGGAAGTCCAGGGTAGCGACAAGCCGTGCTGCGTAGCTGAGTGGATAGTTCGCTACTACATGTAAGGTAGAGGTCCGTTCTAAGCAGTGCCGCAATCTTCTTAGCGGTGGGTGCACAGACCCGGAGCAGCGAGGTGCGGCACCGCGTTGAAGGTAAATAACCGTAGCTGCTCTTTCCGCAAACGCAGGATTGTGTAGGATGCGTTATACACTACTCCGGCGAGCCGCATCACCCGCTCATCGGAAATCTCCAGTGACAGGCCGGTCCAAATCGCAAGCGGCGTGGCCGACGTAACCACGAGAATGTTCTCTTGCCGCGCGTCGAGCATCTTGGCGTCGGGCATCTTGAACCGGCAGGCCGCAATGCGCTCGCGAAACTGGTCCCAGGTCTCGCCGCTATAGGGATAGTGACCGGAGAACCATGCCTCGACTATTTTAGTGTCACAGGGCAGCCACTTGCGATGAATTCTTGCAGCGTGCGCGGCACCGCTGATGCGAACCTGCTCGCGCATTTCTTCGTACTCGCGGCGAAATTCACAATCTTCCGCACCCAAACGCGGAGCGATCTCGCGATACACCCGCCCCAGATCAAACTCATCCCATCCCGGATCGACAGTAAGTGAGGGAAAGGAAACGCCCGCATTGGCGTAGGCCGCGCTGATCTGCTCGGCGGTTAGTTGCTGCCGCCTCAGCGCTCCCACATAGGCCGAGGCAAATCGGACTCCCTGGGAAACGAAGTGGTCGCCCAACAACCGTGCCTGCCGCGTTCCCAACTCTGATAGCGAATCGTAAGCGTCGCGCGTACCCGCCTGGCCGTGGCGCACAAGATACACGGTGCTCAACTGAATTTCACCGCGAGCGAGTTCGCCAGCTCGACCAGTCCTCTAACGCGTTCACCGAAATTCTGGAATCGCATGTCTTGTGTCTGGCCACGCCTGAACCGGTAGTAGATCTGCTGCAGAATTACCGCCAATTTGAAGATGCCCAGCACTTCGTAGTAACCGATATGCGAAAGGTCACGGCGGGTCTCGGCTGCATAGCGCTGTACGAATTGATCGCGAGTGTACCAGCCGGGCTGCGATGTCAACGAAGGAAGTTCGCGAGCACGCGGTTGCAGCGAATCCGCCCATGCCCAGTAACACAAGGTCAATCCAAGGTCGGCCAGCGGGTCTCCAACCGTTGCCATCTCCCAGTCGAGCACCGCCTCGATTCTGATCATGGATTCGCCTCGGTCCGCAGATTCAGCTCCAAGCATGACGTTGTCCAGCTTGTAATCGTTGTGCACCAGGGTCGGAGCCGGAGACGAGGGCCGGCGATCGACGAGCCATTGAATCACACGATCCATCTTTGTTTCTGGCCTTTCGTCTGTCTTTATTCCGGTCTGGGCGCGATTCCAGCGATCTGCCCAACCCCGCACCTGGCGCTCAAGAAAGCCGTCCGGTTTGCCTAGCGCAATCAAACCGGTGGTCGAAACATCGATGGCATGCAGCCGTATCAGGCAATCGATAAACCCCTCGCTCGCCAGTTGAGCATAATTCGGCACATTCGCCAGCTGCGGCGGAAAATCATCGCGCAAGATGAGCCCCTGGCGGCGCTCCATAAGGAAGAAGACGGCCCCCAGCACTGCGGGGTCCTCGCATAAGTGAAAAGCATCTGGGGCTTCCCGAAAATACGGATGCACCATCTTGAGGACTCGAAATTCACGCGCCATGTCGTGGGCTTTCGGAGCAACGGGCCCTAGAGGGCCGCGCCTTAGCACGTACTCGCGCCCGTCTCCATTCATCCGCAACAAATAAGTGAGGTTCGAGTGCCCGTCCGGAAACTGTTCGACGGTGATGCCCCGTTCAGCTCCTGCGATTCGTCCGCTCAGCCAATCCGCGAGAGAAGCCAGGTTCAGTTCTTCGCCTATACGAACGGAGGCAGTATCGAAATGCACTTAAGACCGACCTTTCTTACTTACGACAAACTCTCTGGCGGGTAATGGTGCAGTTTGACTTACGCTCCGGTTCAGTTAAGCCGGAGATCCTTCGCTCCGCCTGAAAAACGGGCTTCGCTCTCGGTGACAGCCGTCGTGCAGAAGCTAGACTGCACTACTACCCTCTGGCTCCGATCCAGTTCAACCGGAGGGGGCCGCATTCCAAAGGTGCACCCGTTCGAGACTGTCGAGGAACGGCTTCAATCCTCCATAGAGAAGCAGCGCCGCGAGCGCGCACGCTACCGATGTCACAGTCACCAGCGAGTATCGCACGGCATCATCGCTTCGAAATGCGTATTGTGTCAGCGCTCCTACAGCGGTAGGGCCAATGCCGAGGCCGATGAGATTGATGGAGAACAAATATACGGCTGAGGCTTGCCCACGCATGCTGGCGGGCATTATTTGCTGAATCGCGGCGGGAGCGATGCCGAACGGAGCGGCCGCAAGTGCGCACCCGGGAATCAGCCAAAGGGTGGCCCAAGTCGCCGAAGGCGCCAGGTACAAGAGGCAGTTGACCGGCAGCGAGACTAATCCGATCAGCACTCCCACAAAGAGGGTCGCGTTGCCCCGGCCACGCTGCCGCAGGTAATCGGCGAGCCGGCCCGCGCCGACAATTCCAATGCAGCCAAACAGCGCGACGAAGGAGCCGTACACCACGCCCAGGGCTCCGATGCTCCAGTGAAAATGGCGGCGATAGAATTCCGGCACCCAGGCTGCGCTGGCGTATGAAGAAAGCGCGAGCAACCCGAAACCGATGTTGTGGAGCAAGAATGTCCGGCGATTTTCGAGGATATAGGAAAAGACCTGCCGCATCGGAACCGCCGAGTGTCGGGCTGTTCTATGGTGTGACGTGGGTTCGCGTACCGTGAAGAGCAGGGGCGCCACCGCCATGCCCGGAAGGCCGACCAGGAGGAAGATGATCTGCCAGGGATGGACCGCTCCCAGCGGCGGAATGTTCCACATGACCTGGGTCGAGGCGTAGGCGACGACAAGTCCGCCCAGCAGATAGGCCATGCCGGAGCCGACGTAGATCCCCATCGAATACACGCTAACGGCTGTTGCCAGTCGATCTCGAGGAAAATAATCGGTGATCAGCGAGTAGGCGGCAGGGGAGAGCGCCGCCTCTCCGACGCCCACGCCCATGCGCAACAAAAGCATTGCTTCGAAAGTTGTTGCCAAGCCGCAACTGGCTGTGAACCCGCTCCAGAGCACCAGTCCGGCCGCGATGATGAGCCTTCGGCTGTAAATATCGGCCAGACGGCCAAGAGGAATCCCGAAGAACGTATAGAACAGTGCAAAGCTGAACCCCATCAGCAAACTGATCCGCGTGTCGCCGATGTGTAAGTCGCGACGAAGCGGGCCCACCAGCAGACTGAAGATCTGGCGGTCGATGAATGAGAAGGCGTAGAGAAGGGTTAAAACGCCCACGACGTACCACGCGTATCGAAGTGAGAACGGGGCGTTTGCGGCCTTGGCCAGAGCAGGGGCGTCCTGGGCTTCGTTTGGCGTGATAGCCGGCATCGTTTTATATACGCTTGTTCTTTTGCTCCAGAAGATGGTGGGAACCAGCCGATCCCCGTTGTCCGCGCTAGAGGACGCGCGGGCCCCAAGAGTCCCGCGCGCCCCCGCGCTGTCGCTTTCAGAACGTATCCCAAAACGCGGAGCACTGGTGACCAGTGTTAAAGTTGGACTCGACCACTGGCGTCGGTGGTATCAAAGATTGGAACTCGTCGCTTGACGCGCTGTACGGCGACCAGAACGGTTCTTCAAACGAATTTGGGTCCCCCGTTTTGGCGAACTTCGTCCAGTAGCTGACCATCGCATCGGAGAGCTGCATTTGTTGGCTCGAAAGCGTCACCGGCAGTCCGAAAACATCGACACCCGGGAACAGGTATGGAAGCTCCGCGCTATGATAGGCGCCCAAAGGAAAGGTCAATAATCCGCCAAACAAAGCTTGCGCGGGGGGCGCGTTCTCATCGTTGAACTCATAGGTATAGGTCGGCACAAATTTCGAAAGTGACTGATCTGCATTACGCGCCGGACAGCTGAAGACTCCATCAGTACCTGAGGCCCCCAATGCCTCACCGCCGAAGGGGTAACTGGCAAATGGGTACGCGGCGAGGACAGGCGGCCCCAGGGCCGGTCCCCACAGAGCAGTGGTAGCAGTATCGTACTCCGCCGAAGTCAGTATTGGTTTTCCCACGAGGTCGAAGCCCGTAGCTACAAACAATCTATATTCATCGTGATTGGTACCCGAAATCACCGGCACTTGATTGAATTCGCCGCTGGCAAATGCCGCACTGATCGTCTGTGTAAGCAGTCTCCCGTCCACGAACGGGTACAAGGGGAACGGTTCTTGCGCGATCATTGTCGAGGCAGGCACGGCACGCAGGCAGGAAGCTGTCTGGCTCGTGCATCCGACACTATCCGCAATCGCGGCGCCCGAGGGTACGCTTTGGCTCCCCGTCGTTTCCCCCTGCGCCAGCGTTACGACGTTGGAAAAGTAGTTTTGGAATTCCGCATACGATCCGCTCTCCGCGATCGCTCCGCGGAACATGCCGGATGCAAGGGGAGATGCGAGCTGGGCATAGACGCTTTGTCCGCCTGCCGACTCGCCGAATATTGTGACTCGATCGGGATCGCCGCCAAAGCCCGCGATATTCTTGCGAACCCACTTGAGCGCGAATTGCTGATCCATCAACCCGTAGTTGCCGTTGAGATGGCCTTCGGCGTCTATCGCGGACTGAGCAAAGAATCCCAAATAACCGAGGCGGTAGTTAATTGTGACGACGATCACCCCTTTTTTCACGAGTAGCTCGGGATTGTAAGCGGTACTGCTTCCGTCGATGAGTCCGCCACCATGAATCCAAACCATCACAGGCAAGCCACGCCGCTCGCCTTCACCCCATTCCTCCTCTGACCTAAAGACATTCAGGAACAGGCAATTCTCGCTGCCAATCCCTCCAGGCTGCGTGCACGCACTGCCGAATTGAGTGGCTTGGAGGGCAAATCCGGGAAAGAATCCGTAACGCTTCGGAGGCCTCCAGCGCAGAGCTCCCACCGGCGGAGCGGCGTAGGGGATGCCGAGAAATTGACTTACCCCACCCGCCGTTGAGCCAATCACGAGACCACTTTCGGTGAAAGCAATCGAGCGGCGGTGGGATGAGTTGTCGGCAGAGGCGTTTGCCACCGAGATTAGCGTGAAGACGCCGATAGCCGCCACGCCCAGCAAGAGTCTGGAAGTAAACGCGCGGCGCTCGGGCCGCTGGTTCGCCTTTTCACTGTTTTTCATCGCTGATTCCTCCCTCAGAAGTAGGATCGATAAACTAATGAACCGCTTCGAACAGACCGGCAGCACCTTGCCCGCCGCCGACGCACATCGTCACGACGCCGTAGCGCGCTTTCCGGCGCGCCATTTCGTTGGCCAGGGTTCCGACCATGCGCGAACCGGTCATGCCAAAGGGATGACCGATGGAGACTGACCCGCCATTCACATTCAACTTTTCCGGATTTATTCCCAAGCGATCGCGGCAGTAGATCACTTGCACCGCAAAAGCCTCGTTCAGTTCCCAGAGGCCGATGTCATCTATGTTCAGGCCGGTGCGCTTGAGCAGCTTAGGCACGGCGAAGACCGGACCGATACCCATTTCGTCCGGATCGCAACCTGCGACTTGAAAACCGCGAAACACCAGCTTGTAGGTCACGCCCAGCTGATCAGCGCGCTGGCGCGACATCAACAGAGTGGCCGAAGCCCCGTCGGAAAGTTGGGAGGAGTTGCCGGCAGTGACTGTGCCCTCGCCGCTGTGCGGATCAAAGTGAGGTTTCAGCGCGAGCAGGCCTTCCAGCGTAGTATCGGGCCGATTGCACTCATCGCGGTCGCAGCAAACCTCCCGCGTCCCGGCCTTCTCGCCAGTTTTCTTATCGAGGAGCGCCATCGTGACTTTCATGGGCGCGATCTCACCCTCGAAAAAACCCTCCCGCTGAGCGCGCGTGGTGCGCTGCTGGCTCAGCAGTGCGTACTCGTCCTGCGCCACCCGGCTCACCTTGTAGCGCTTGGCAACCACTTCAGCGGTGTCACCCATGACCATGTACAACCCGGGCAGCCGTTTCTGCAGTTCCGGATGAGGATTGCCGGCAGCCGGCGTCATGCTGATACTCTCAACGCCGCCTCCAATCGCCGCCTCCACGCCCTCGCTGATGATCTGGTGCGAGGCCACAGCAATCGCCTGCAATCCCGACGAGCAGAACCGGTTTATGGTGGTGCCCGCAACCGAAGTGGCAAGCCCAGCCAGCATAGCGGAGGTGCGGGCGATGTTGTGACTCTGCGGACCGTGCGGCTGCGCACACCCCAACACAACGTCGTCGATTTCGACCGCGTCGAGCTGCGGCACCCTGCGCAGTACGTCTTTGATGCAATGTGCTGCCAGATCTTCGGGGCGGGTTATGTTGAACGACCCCCGGAACGCTTTCGCCAGCGCGGTCCGTGAACTGGCAACCACTACCGCTTCTCGCATGTCCTCTCCCGCGAAAAATCAAACGCTACCGGCGAAAATCCGCAACGCGTATCGTGTCCGTTGCGATCGGGTTGCTAAGCTGGCAGTCGTGCTCTTACACCATTACCGCCTGTTCCCGGTTCAGTTCGGCGAAGGTTTTGCCTTCCTGGGCCAGACGCGTCAACAGCTGGGCAGGTTCCCAGAGTTCGCCCTGCTGTTGATGAAATTCTGAGATGCGGCGGTAGACCTTATCCAGCCCTGCGGTATCCGCATACCACATCGGACCGCCGCGATAGGCCGGGAATCCGTAGCCGTTTAGATAAATGATGTCGATGTCGACGGCGCGCCGTGCGATGCCTTCCTCCAGAATGCGGGCGCCCTCATTGACCAGGGCAAAGACGCAACGGTCAACGATTTCTTCGGATGAAATCTTGCGTTGAGCGATGCCGGCTTCGCGGGCCCACCGGCGCACCAGTTCGTTGACTTCAGGATCGGGAATAGCACGTCGGTTCTCGTCATACTTGTACCAGCCCGCACCGGTTTTCTGGCCGTAGCGCCCAAGTTCGCAGAGACGGTCCTCCGCGAACGGCTGCCGCACCCCAGGTTTTTCCAGGTGCCGGTACTCTTTACGGATACGCCACCCGACGTCAAGGCCTGCCAGATCGCCAGTCGCCATGGGTCCCATCGCCATGCCGAAGTCGTGCAGTGCCTGGTCGACGGCTTCGATACTCGCGCCTTCCTCCACCAGGAACTGCGCTTCACGACGATAGGGGCCGAACATGCGGTTTCCCACAAAGCCGCGGCAGTTGCCCACGAGCACCCCGACTTTGCCCAGTTTCTTCGAGAGCTGCATGCAGGTCGCGATCACTTCTTTACTGCTTGCTTTGCCGCGCACGATCTCGAGCAGGCGCATAATATTCGCCGGGCTGAAAAAATGTGTGCCAATGACGGCATCGGGCCGCGAAGTGGCTGAGGCGATCTCGTCGATGTCGAGGGTAGACGTGTTACTCGCCAGAATTGCGCCAGGCTTGCAGGCTCGATCCAACTGGCTGAAGACTTCTTTCTTGAGCGCCATGCCCTCGAACACGGCCTCGACGACCACATCCACCCCGGCGAAATCGTCGAAGCTGAGCGTCGGGTGGATCAGTTGCAGGCGTTCATCCACAAACTGCTGCGTGAAGCGCCCGCGTTTCACCGAACTCAGGTAGTTCCTCTGAATGGTCGCGAGCCCACGATCCAGCGCGGCCTGGTCGGCCTCCTTCAGCAACACGCGAAATCCGGCGTTGGCAAAGACGATGGCGATTCCACCGCCCATGGTTCCGGCGCCGACTACCGCCACCGACTTCACCGGGATGATTGCGGTCTCTTTCGGAATGTCCGCGACCTTGGCTACTTCACGCTCGCCGAAGAACGCATGAATGAGGGCCTTCGATTGATCCGAGAAAAGGCACTCGCCGAACAGTTTCTGTTCCACCTGGCATCCCGCTTCAAAAGAGAGCCTGGTGGCGGCTTCAACCGCATCGACGGCCGCAAGCGGTGCTATCATGCCGCGCTGTTTGGTGCGAGCCTTTTCGCGCGCGGCAGCGAAGACCGGTGCGTTCTGCTCGGGCACGCCGAGTTTGTCTGTCTCGTTCCGTTCACGAGTTTTGCGCACTGGTTTCCCAGCGATTTCGCGTGCAAAAGCTATGGCGCCAGCCAGCAGATCGCCTTCGAGCAGACGATCGACGAGACCATGTTTCAGGGCTTCCTGAGCGGTCATCGGGTTGCCTTCCGCGCACATCTCGACGGCTTTGGCGACGCCCACGAGGCGAGGTAGCCGCTGAGTGCCACCGGCGCCGGGAATAATGCCGAGCTTCACTTCGGGCTGACCCAACTGCGCATTCGGAGCCGCCACACGATAGTGGCCGGCCATCGCCAGTTCCAGCCCGCCGCCAAAGGCAGAGCCATGGATGGCCACCACCACTGGTTTTCGCACGTCTTCTATCTGCAGCAGGAGCGGAAGCAGGCCCGCGCCTCGCTGGGTCTTGCCCGATGTAATTTTGCCGAATTCTTTTATGTCCGCGCCGGCGATGAATGTACGGCCGCCGCCAATCAGCACCACAGCCTTGACGGCATCGTCGTTGTCCACCTGCGCAATAGTTTGTGCAATCCCCTGCGCGACCCCAGGGCTCAAAGCGTTCACGGGAGGGTTATTGATGGTGATGATTGCGACATCTTTATCTCTGGTAAGTTGAACTAGATCGTCCATGGCACTGAACTTTCTCTCCGGCATCTTCAAAGGGTCACTTGCGCGCCGTAAATTCGGGCGCGTTGTGATCCTGTTCGCTCCAATACTTTTTGCGCAAACCCTTTTTCAAGATTTTTCCGGTAGCAGTCTTGGGCAAGCTCTCCAAAAACTCGATCGAAGGTGGGCACTTGAAGTGCGCAATACGAGAGCGGCAGAATTCGAGCAGTTCCGCCTCCGTCGGGTTTGATCCGGGTTTTACTACAACCAGTCCCTTGGGCACTTCACCCCATTTTTCGTCCGGGACCGGAATGACGGCAGCCTCGTAAACCGCGGGATGCGCCAGGAGCGCCTTCTCCACTTCGAGCGATGAAATGTTCTCACCGCCGCTCACAATAATGTCTTTCTTGCGATCAGCGATGAGGATGCGCCCATCCTCGCTGATAGTGGCCATGTCCCCGGTATGAAACCAGCCACCGCGCATCGCTTCCGCCGTGGCTGCCGGCTGTTGCCAGTAGCCCTGCATGACACCATCGGAACGAGCGACAATCTCCCCCATGGTTTTTCCGTCGCGGGCAACATCGTTGTCCTCGAAGTCCACGACCCGAAGCTCCACGCCCGGAATCGCGTACCCGGTCATCGCCCGCGCCACGTAAAGCTCCTCACCATCGAATTGCTCTCCCGGCTTCAGCTTGGCGGTGGAGAGCACCGGCGCAGTTTCCGTCAGGCCGTATCCGGCAAAACACGCGCAGCCAAGCTTTTCCTCGGTCTCGCGCATTAAGGTTGGAGACGATGCCGCCCCGCCGATCGAGATCCACTCCAGACTGCTCAAGTCGTATTTTTGCCGGTCTGGCGAATTCACCAATGCCGTTGCCATGATGGGCACAAGGCTCAGCGAGTTGACGCGCTCCCGTTCGATCAGCTGGAAAACTTCGGCGCAGGTAAAGCGCTGAAGCATGACATGTTTGCCACCCACGAAAGTGACTGAATGGGCAGTACCCCAGCCGTTGGCATGGAACAGCGGAATGGTATGCAGATTTACGCTATCCGGCTTGGTAATGAACGTCAAACAAACTGAGAGAGCATGCAAATAGACGTTTCTGTGGGTCAGCATCACTCCTTTGGGATCGGCGCTGGTGCCGCTGGTATAGAACAGTTCAGCCAGCGAGTTTTCGTCGAAGTCCGTCACATCGGCCCGGTAAGGCGTCGCCGCCGCCAGAATGTCTTCATAATTTTTGGGGGAGAGCCAGGCGGCCTGCGGTGCGGCGTCGAGCATGAAGAAAGTCTGCACGGTTGAAACGCTTCCCCGAAACGAGTCCACGACCTCAGCGAACTCTTTTGCCAGGAACAGCACTTTCACCTCGGCGTCATTCAGAATGTAGGCCAGTTCCCGAGGAGCAAGCCGGAAGTTCAAGGGAAGCAATACCGCGCCCGCTTCCAGTACGCCGTAATACGCTTCGAGAAGCCGATGGCAATTCAGGCTGATAAATGCAACCCGGTC
>Ga0210406_10000611_pt1 | contig 48262 bp, 43 predicted proteins | sample IncBWC30MmetaG_FD_155454 | JGI IMG/M metagenome (GOLD analysis project Ga0210406, IMG submission 155454) | Forest soil microbial communities from Barre Woods Harvard Forest LTER site, Petersham, Massachusetts, United States - Inc-BW-C-30-M | ecosystem: Environmental > Terrestrial > Soil >...
GCTGGACGGCTCCCCTGTGACGTGGCTGGTTCGGAACGGTCGGCGCCGGCTATGACTGGCAGTTCGCGGGTCCCTGGGTCGCCGGCGTGTTCGCCGACGGCATGTTCGGCTCGCTCAAGGGCTCTGTCACCGACCCCTTCCCTCAGGCGGAGGGGACTGAAAAGCTCCGCACCACCTGGGCTGTCGGTGCGCGTGCCGGCTATCTCGTCGCACCAAACGTCTATTCCTACGTGAATGCCGGCTACACCGGCTCGGAGTGGTCGGGCGCTGCTCTTTCGCCGCTTTCCGGTGGCGGGGTCGAGTTCAATACGCCGTCGTTCCACCGCGATGGCTGGTTCGTCGGTGGCGGTGTCGAGAACAGCTTGAATATCTTCGGCGTCACCGCGCCCGGCTGGTTCATGAAGACGGAATACCGTGCAGCTTATTTTGGCCGCGTGACGCTGCCCGAGATCCAAGCCGACGGCACTCCGTTTGAGTCCCTGACCTTCAAGCCGTGGGTGCAGACGATCAGCACTTCGCTGGTCTACCGCTTCAACTCGGGCAGCCCAACAGCGCTCGCTGCCGATCTGCCTGCCCACACCTATGTCAAGGCACCCTCCCGGGTCGCGGCGCCGAACTGGACCGGCTTCTACCTCTTTGGCGGCGGTGGCGGCGCCCTCTGGAACGCCGACGGCAGCGTCGTATCCAACACTTTCAACATACCCAGTCCGCGCATGAGCGGCGATGGTTGGTTCGGAACAGTCGGCGCCGGTTATGATTGGCGGTTTGCTGGTTCCTGGGTCGCCGGCGTGTTCGGCGACGGCATGTTTGGCTCGCTGAAGGGCTCGATCATCGATGCCGTCACGACCTCCGAGGGGACTGAAAAGCTCCGCACCGCCTGGGCGGCCGGTGCACGCGTCGGTTATCTCGTCGCGCCGAACGCGCTTTCCTATGTGAATGCCGGCTACACAGCTTCGGAGTGGTCGGGCGCTTCGCACTCCCTTGTCAGCCCTGGTGGCCCGGACCTGTTCACGACGCCATCGTTCCATCGTGACGGCTGGTTCATCGGTGGCGGCGTCGAGAACAGCCTGGATATTTTCGGCTTCACGGCTCCTGGCCTGTTCATGAAGACCGAGTATCGCGCGGCCTATTTCGACCGCGTCACACTGCCCGAGATCGGAATTTCTGACGGCGTTCCGACCGGCAACTCGACGACCTTCAAACCCTGGGTGCAGACCATCAGCACCTCGCTGGTCTACCGCTTCAACTCGGACGGCCCGGCGACCACGAAGTACTGATCTGACGTCGATCTACGGACTGAAAGCCCGGGACGGTGCCCGGGCTTTCTTGTGTCCCTGCGTCGTCTTCATCCCCCGATATGCGCCGAATCCTGCTCACCGAACTGGACCGGCTTCTACGTCTTCGGCGGCGGCGGTGGCGGTATGTGGGATGCCGACAGCAACATCCTCCAGGGCAACGCCTCCAGCCTTAACCAGCGTCTGGGCGGCAGCGGCTGGTTCGGAACGGTCGGCGCGCCGGTTACGACTGGCAGCTTGGTGGGTCCGTGGTCGCGGGCGTGTTCGGCGACGGCATGTTTGGCTCGCTCAAGGGCTCCATTATCGACAACGTCTTTGCCCGCTTGGCACCGAGGGACGCGATACGCTCCGCAGCAGCTGGGCCGCTGGTGCACGCGTCGGCTTTCTCGTGGCGCCGAACGTGCTTTCCTACGTGAATGCTGGCTACGTTGATTCGGAGTGGTCCGGTTCTGTGCACACGAGCCTCAAGTCCGGCGGGCTCGGCAACACGCCCCTCCTCACCACACCGGGCTTCCACCGTGACGGCTGGTTCGTCGGCGGCGGCGTCGAGAGCGGCCTGAACATCTTCGGCATCGCGGCACCCGGCTGGTCCCTGAGGAGCGAATACCGCGCGGCCTATTTCGACCGCATCGCGTTGCCGGAGAATTGGCACCCCCTCACGGGCGGAGCTGGTCCGACGCCTGACACCGTGACCTTCAAGTCCTGGGTGCAGACCATCAGCACCTCGCTGGTCTACCGCTTCAACTCGGACGGCCCGGTGGCGACGAAGTACTGATCCGGCATCGATCCGACGGATCGGAAGCCCAGGCGCAGTCCCGGGCCTCCTTACCTCTACAAGCAAGGAAAATTAGCTAGGGCGCGGGAATCATTGTGCTGAGCGCCTGTCACGCGCGAATAATTTGTCTGAGGAATGAAATGAAAAGAATCTTGCTTGCTCTCACAGCCGTGACGGCGCTTTCCGGGTCGGCCTTCGCCGCCGACCTCTCTCCCCGCACCTACACCAAGGCTCCGCCGCCGGTCGTGGCGCCGAGCTGGACCGGCTTCTACATCTTCGGTGGTGTTGGCGGCGGCATCTGGGATTCCGACTCGCACACGCAGACCAACCCGGGCGGCATTCCGCTTTCCATCGATCAACGGGTGGGCGGTGATGGCTGGTTCGGCACCGTGGGCGCCGGCTATGATTGGCAGTTCGCAGGCAGCTGGGTCGCCGGCGTGTTCGCTGATGGCCAGTTCGGCAGCCTCCGCGGAACGCTCCAGGATCAGGCGCTCCTTGTGACCAGCCGGATCAAGATGCAAGATGCCTGGGCCGCGGGCGTCCGTCTCGGCTATCTCGTCGCCCCGAGTGTCTATTCCTACGTCAACGCAGGTTATTCCGGTTCGCACTGGTCAGGCTCAAGCCTGATCGACCTTGCCGGAACTCCGGTGGGTCTCCACACCAACTCCTTCAACACCAACGGCTGGTTTGTCGGCGGTGGTGTAGAAAACAACCTGAACATTTTCGGCATCACGGCGCCCGGCTTGTTCATGAAGACCGAATATCGCGCGGCCTACTACGACAGGAAGACGATCGGCGAGTTTAACGCCGTCAACGTCTTGCAGCCGCCCGACGCCCTCAGCTTCAAGCCATGGGTCCAGACCATCAGCACGTCGCTGGTCTACCGCTTCAACTGGACCGGCCCGGTGGTCGCGAAGTACTGATATGACGTCGATATCTGACGGATTGAAAGCCCGGGCCTTGTCCCGGGCTTTTTGTTTGATCCAGTTTTTGTTTGATCCAGTATCAGTCACTTACGCCTTGGGCCGCCTGATGCGCGACGCGCGACTGCGCTTCAATTCTCAACCACTCCTCTTCCGCAAATCCTGCCGGCGTGCGTCCCGAGAAACCATCGCTTCCCGCCCGCCGGATCGAAAGCTACGGTTGCTTCCGGCTTAAGGATTCCGGGCTTTGACAACCGGCGGGCGGGGAGAAACATCATGCGCAGATTGCTTCTGATCATCGGCCTGCTCGCGCTGGCCGTCGGCCTGTTGTGGATCGGCCAGGGCACTGGCCTGATTGCGTGGCCGGAAACGAGCTTCATGATCAACCAGCTCCAGTGGGCCGGATATGGTGCACTGTTGGCTGCGCTCGGCCTGATCCTTATCTGGCAGGCCACCACGCGTTAGAAAAAATGCTCTCGGGCGCCGAGCCGCTGCGGAGAGAAAACGACATCTCGGAAAAGAGGAACGCATGACATCAGGACTGTTTGATCTCCGTGGCAAGGTTGCGATCGTCACCGGCGGCAATGGCGGCATTGGACTTGGCATCGCGCGCGGCCTTGCGGATGCCGGCGCGGACATTGCCGTCGTCGGCCGCAACGAGGACAAGTCGAATGCAGCCGTGGCCGATCTCAAGGCGCGCGGCGTCAGGGCGATGGCGGTCGCAGCCGACGTCACCGACAAGACCGCCGTCGCCGATATGATCGCGCGCGTCAGCCGCGACCTCGGGCGGATCGACATCCTTGTCAACAATGCCGGCATCAACATCCGCAAGCCGCCGCATGCGCTTGAGCTCGACGAATGGAGCAGCGTCATCGACACCAACCTCACCAGCGCCTTCCTCTGCTCGAAGGCGGTTCATCCCATCCTGAAGGCGGAAGGCGGCGGCAAGATCATCAATATCGGCTCGATGATGTCGATCTTCGGTGCGGGATTCGCGCCGGCTTACGCGGCGAGCAAAGGCGGCATCGTGCAGTTCACCCGCGCCTGTGCCTGCGCGTGGGCAGACGACAATATCCAGGCCAATGCGATCCTGCCCGGCTGGATTGACACCGACCTGACCAGGCGTGCACGCAAGGAGATCGACGGCCTACATGAGAAGGTGCTCGCCCGCACGCCAGCGGCGCGATGGGGCGCGATGGACGACTTCGCCGGCATCGCCGTATTCTTGAGCTCACCCGCGTCCGACTTCGTGACCGGCACCGCCATTCCCGTTGACGGCGGCTTCTCGATCATGGGCTGAAGGACGACCCATTCGCGATCCGTTTCCGGGAGTCGCATCGCTCAAAAAATACGCCCCAGGCAGCACCCGGGGCGTCCAGTCTGGGAGGAACACGAGTCCGGCTCAAAGCATCGGAAAGTCACCCATTCTCATTAAACCATAAATTGCCATAATACGACCTCAAGCGAGTTCGATTCGCCTCCTCTACGCCATTTTTCTCGGAATCGTTGCATCTATGTCACAAAATACAACCATTGGAGGCAGAAACTTACCACGTCTGCGAGCCCCGCTGCGCCGGCGCAGGTGACAATCGGAAGAGGGACAATCGGAAGAGGGACAGTCGGGGAGAGGTTCGTCGGCGGGAGCGAATCAGTTGTGAGCGCAAACATCAGGCCGGTCTCATGCCTGCGAGAACACCGATTCTTTGCGGCACCTGAACCCCGCGCCCTCGCGCGTATCACCGGCGGAAGCTCTTGATCTCCGACACGCTGCCGTCGCGATAGGTCAGCTCGACCGATACGAATTGCGTTGCGGGCGCAAGCTTCAGATAGGGCTGCGCGTCATGCGGAATTGCGCTGGGGTCCTTGGGATCGCAGGGCGGCATTTTCAGAACCTTGTCCGGCACGGCCGTGTCGATGCCGACGCGCACTTCGCGGATCGCGCACCGATAGGACATCAGATGCGTGTAGTAGACGAGAAGGCCGTTGAATTCCCGGAATGACAGCCAGCTCGTCGCGGTCATGTCGAGGATCTTGCGCTGATCGCGGATCAGCGCCGCCTCCGGATCGAACTTGATCGGGAACGGCCCCTGCATCTCGCCCGACGCGTCGATGTAGCGAACCTGGATTGTCGCGGCCGGCGCGTCCGCTGCAAGCTCGATGGACGGATTGGGCATGCGCTTGCGCGTGCGCGGATCGAGCGTGTCGAGAAAACCGGTCTCACGGAAATCGCCGGCCTCGCCCATGCGCCAGGAAATTGCGAGTGCCGGATCGGCGATCGAGAACACGACGGTCCAACCGCCATTGTGGCGCGAGAACATCGCAATCGGCGCGTTGACGGAATCGCCCGGCGGCGTGATGCGCGGCACGACTGGCGGCACGGCAGCGACTTTCTGCGGTGCCTGCGCCGGCTTGTCGGCCTCAGGCCCCTTTGCGATGCCGTTGAGGAACACGTCATCGACCATCTGGTCGAAATAGACAGGGATCTGCTTGTGGTTGACGGTCTCTGCCATTTCGCTGACTTGGCGTCTTGTGTGCTGCGCGACTTGAACGAGGTTCTCGCCAGGCTGCAGCAGCTCCTTGGCGAAAGTCCGTGTGAATACCGAATTCGGATTCGTATCCTCGTTCGATAGCCGGTCGAGCGCGGTCTGCCGGGGACCTGCCGAAAACACCGAGAACACGCCTTCGGGCAATTGCGTCATCGGCGCGAGCCCGCCGCCACCAGCGACCGCGCGGGTGCCGACGCGCTCGAACGGATTGTTGCGGCAGGCGTCGAACACCAGGATCGAGGTGCGCGCCTTCTTGTTCTGCAGACGCTCGATGATGCGGTCGGCGAGGATCGAGGCGTCGCGCACCAGTTCTTCCTGCCCTTCGGTCGCGGCGGGCACGTCGGTCGGCAGCAGGAAGTTCTGGCCCGCGATCTCGAAACCATGGCCCGCGTAGAAGAAGAAGGCGGTGTCGCCCGGCTCGACCGCGTTGTCGAACGCCAACAGCGTCTGGCTGAACTGCTGCCGGTTCTGGTTCTCCGCGATCATGACGCTGAAGCCGAGCTGCTTCAGCGTATCGCCCATGGTGCGGGCGTCACTGACCGCCTTCTGCAGCTTCGGCACGTATTTGTAGTCGTTGTTGCCGATGACCAGGGCAACGCGCTTGGCTGCGGAGGCGGGCGCGGTCAGCCCCATCGAGCACGCGACCATGCAGCTCGCCAGCAGAGCTTTGAGCGACAACCAGTGCTTCATCGGAATTCCCCACTCAGAGCCCCATCCCATAGTCGGCCGAGCGGTGCCGGGGGTTCAATCCGCGACGGCGCTGCGGTGGCGGAACCGCCCGATCAACGCGCCCGCAAGGACCAGCATGAACATCCACGGCGCGTTGAGCGGGCTCACGAAGCTCATCGCGATCGCGAGCATGGACGCGACGACGAGCAGGCCCGCCGACATCTGCCTTTCGCGCAAATGATCGCCGGACTCCACATCGGGCGTGATGGAAATCATGCGCAGGCCAACGAGCGCGATCAGCAGCATATGCCCCGCATAGAGCCAGATCGCCGGCGCCAAACTCGCAAAACGCCCGATCACGATGGTCGAAAACGGTACGCAGGTGATCAACAGCAGATAGAATAACCACCAATTGACGTATTCCCGATTGACATATTCAGCGCGCGTCCGGAGCTGGATGCTCGCGAGCCAGCGCAGCCCGAGCACACCGAAACTCAACAGATAGGGCAGGAATTTCGGCCATAGGCCAGCGAATCCCCTCAGGAGCTCGGCGCCATCGCGAGGATGAAAATCATCCGGCAGTCGCAGGTCCAGGACCAACAGCGTCATGGCGACGCCAAAGATGGCGTCGCTCAACGTATCGAGGCGCGCTTTGGAGAACATGGCGGATGGAAATCCCTCAACTATGCCGTATGACATTCGCACGACAGGCGGATTTCAGCCTTTGTCGGCAGGGGCTTATTCTCGGCTCCGGGTAAAAACGAGGGCCGCATTGCAAGCAACGTTAGGAGATCGACTGCTATTTATGCAAAAACGTTAGGCTTTTTCGATGCTTCCGGCACCTGCTCCATTGACTTTGCACGATTCCTCCCTATGTTCCGGCACAATACAAGCCGGTTCTGAGATGCGATTCACCCGGATTGTCGCTGGTCAGCGTGAGTGAGAGCCCCCAGCTTTTTTGAAAGCGCGCCGTTTCGGGGCTGAACGCGACAGCCCTCCTTTACCCTCGATTCCGAACGGCGGTGTCGATTAGAGGCTCGATGTCTTTTTCCCATCTCGGACTGTCCGACAAGGTGCTCGCCGCAGTCGCGGCCACCGGCTACACCATCCCTACTCCCATCCAGGAACAGGCGATCCCCCACGTCCTGGCCAGGCGCGATGTTCTCGGCATCGCCCAGACTGGTACCGGCAAAACGGCCGCCTTCGTGCTGCCGATGCTCACCTTGCTTGAAAAGGGCCGCGCGCGGGCACGCATGCCGCGCACCCTGATCCTCGAGCCGACACGCGAGCTCGCCGCGCAAGTGAAGGAGAGCTTCGACCGGTATGGCGCCGGGCAGAAACTCAATGTCGCGCTGCTGATTGGCGGCGTGTCGTTCGGCGACCAGGACTCCAAGCTGACGCGCGGCGTCGACGTTCTGATCGCGACTCCGGGCCGCCTGCTCGACCATACCGAACGTGGTGGCCTTCTGCTCACCGGCGTCGAGCTGCTGGTGATCGACGAGGCCGACCGCATGCTCGACATGGGTTTCATTCCCGACATTGAGCGCATCTGCAAGCTTGTCCCCTTCACGCGGCAGACGCTGTTCTTCACCGCGACGATGCCGCCGGAAATCCGCCGCATCACCGAAGCCTTCCTGCACAATCCCCAAAGGGTCGAAGTCTCCAAGCCGGCAACCGCCGCAGTCACGGTGACGCTGTCGCAAGTGACGGCCGGGCGCGAGCCGCATCAGAAGCGCGAGGTGCTGCGGCGGCTGTTGCGCGAGGCCAAGGATCTGAAGAACGCAATCATCTTCTGCAACCGCAAGCGCGATGTCGCCGTGCTGCACAAATCGCTGCAGAAACATGGCTTCAGCGCCGGCGCCCTGCATGGCGACATGGATCAGCCGGCGCGGATGGCGGCGCTCGATCAGTTCCGCAAGGGCGAGCTGCCGCTCCTGGTCGCTTCCGACGTGGCGGCCCGCGGCCTCGACATTCCCGAAGTCAGCCACGTCTTCAATTTCGACGTGCCGCATCATCCCGATGATTATGTCCATCGCATCGGCCGCACCGGGCGCGCCGGCCGCACCGGCACCGCGATTTCCATCGTCACCGCACTCGATCAGAAATCGGTTGCCGCGATCGAGAAGCTGATCGGACAGAGCATTCCCCGAACCGAAATCGATGTCGCGGCCAACGCCGATGCATCCGACGTCGCCGACCAGCCGAGGAAGCGCCGGCCACGCCAGGAATCGCACCAGGAATCGCGCCGGGGACGCAAGCCGCGGCGTGAGCGCGAAGCGCGCCAAGCCGAACCCCGTCAAGCCGAAGCACGTCAAGCCGAAATAACCCAAGCCGAGCCGCGCCCGGCTCATGGCAATGCCAATGGCCATGGCCATCATGGCAAGTCGCCGCAAGCGCACGTATCGCGGACCACCGCGACGGCGCGCGGCGGGTCGCGGCGCGCGGCGCGTGACGCCGACTCCGAACCAGGCGACCATTCTCACCTTCCCGCTTTTCTGTTGCGCCCGGTTCGCGCCCGCGTCTGAGGGCGCGAGCATGATCCGAAAAGGCATCCCGCAGGCGACGGAGCCCGTTTACCGGCCGTTTATGATCCTCAACTAACCTCGCGCAATAATTTTAATTATTGCTGCAGGCGGGAATCGCCCCCTGCCATGAGGATATTCGTCCGTGGTCGATGTGCTCGAAGAACACGAACGCACGATGGCCTTTGCCGAAGTTGCGCTCGGCCAAATCAGATCACTCCGGCAGACCGCGGTACCCCGCAATTACGAGATCTGGTACGTCTACGCGACCGGACATAACGCCTCGCTCAATAAGGTCATCAACGAGACGCTTGCCCGCAACGGCACGCTGAGCGAGGCCGATCTCGAGCAGATCTACGAGACCTATCTCTCGCATATCAAGACCACCGACCGCATCGACAAGGTCGGCACGCGGGTGATCGGCGAGATCGACGATGTGATGACGTTGATCACGGACGCGCTGGTCGCCTCCGCCAATTACGACGCCAGCCTGAACGGCGCGGACGAGCAGCTTCTCGCGGCTGAGAGCAGACACCAGGTCAGGACGATCGTGGAAACGCTGGTCAAGTCGACACGCGAGATGCGCGAAACGAACCAGGCGCTCGAGCGCTGCCTGGCGCGCTCCAAGTCCGAGATCAGCAATCTCCAGCACAGTCTCGAAGCCATTCGCGCCGAGAGCCTGACCGATCCGCTCACCGGTCTCGGCAACCGGAAGTATTTCGATCGCATGATCGAAACGGCGGTCCGGTCGTCACTGGCGAGCGGCGAGCCGCTGTCGCTGTTGATGTTCGACATCGACCATTTCAAGGCGTTCAACGATTCCTTTGGCCATCTCACTGGCGATCAGGTGCTGCGGCTGGTTGCTCTTTCCGTGAGGCACGCCATCAAGGGGCAGGATATCACCGCCAGATATGGCGGTGACGAATTCGCGGTGCTTCTTCCCAACACGGCCTTGCGCCAGGCGCTGATCGTCGCCGATCACATCCGCCGCGGCGTGATGGCGAAGGAATTGCGGAAGAAATCCACCGGCGAAATCCTCGGGCGCGTCACCATTTCGATCGGCGTCGCCATGTTGAAGCAAGGCGACGACACGGACGCGCTGATCGAGCGCGCCGACGCCTGCCTCTATGCAGCCAAACACAACGGCCGCAACCGCGTCATCAGCGAACGCGATCCCGAATACGCCGAGGAGACGCGGAGCCAGATGGCTTAGCTATCTCTAGATTATCTCGATGATGCCCCGTCATTCCGGGGCGATGCGCATCCAAGTCGGATGTTGCCGACTTGGACCTCCATATTTTCCGAACTCGGGCAAATCCGAGTTTGGGTATCGAACCCGGAATCTCGAGGTTCCGGGTTCGCGCGGAGCCTGTCATCGGCCGCGCTTGGCGCGGACCCGTTAATGCGCCCCGGAACGACAGACTCTGACGGGCTTTAACGCTTTCTCTTCGCGCTCTTCTTCCCGGTCTTGGCTTTGGTGTTAGCCTCGGCGCTAGCTTTCGTTGTCTTCCGAGCCGCAGTCTTCTTCACGGTGCCGGGTGGTTTGCGCGCCCTCGGACGCTTCCTCAGCGCGGCGCGCTGGGCTGCGGCGAGCGCCTCCCTCGCCCACGTGCCGAGTTCTTCGGTGTCGTCGAACAGCCGCGCCGGCAGTTGCCAATAGGAGGCGACGATGACGGACCTTTTGCTGGTCTGATACTGAAAGGGCTTTGAGCCCTCCGCTTCGAAGCGCGGGATCGTCTGTTCGTCGGCGCGGAAATAGAGCCCGGCGCGTAGCGACAGGGCGAAATTGACGCCGTCGACGGAAATGCCGAAGCCGGAGAACATCGGACGGATCGTGACGGGGCCGAAATCCGCAAACAGATCGACCAGGAAATCGCGGTCCATGAGGCAACGGCTTTCACGGGTAGTCGTTCCGGGGCGATGCGATAGCATCGAACCCGGAACCTCGAGATTCCGGGTTCGATGCGGAGCCTGTCATCGGGCGCGCGTTCGCGCAACCAGTTGGCATCGCCGCAGAATGACGGTGGACTCGGCGGTACGGGTTCCCGCTTTCGCGGGAACGACAAAAGATCAGACGTTGGCCGGCTTGAGCTGCACGGACTCACCGCAGCCGCAGGCGCTGATCTGATTCGGATTGTTGAAGATGAACTGCGCCTGCAGCCTGTCCGCCTTGTAGTCCATCTCGGTGCCGAGCAGGAACAGCACCGCCTTGGGATCGACCAGGATCTTCACGCCCTTGTCCTCGACCACCTCGTCGGTCGGACGGATCTCGTGGGCATATTCGACCGTGTAGGACTGGCCGGCGCAGCCGCCGTTCTTGACCCCCACGCGGAGGCCGACGATTTCGGAGTCGGCGCGCCGTGTCAGTTCCTGGATACGCTGCGCAGCCGCCTCAGTCAGCTTCATGACCTGCGGACGCGGGCGCGGCTTCGGCTTGGACGCGAGCGTTGATGTTGCGGATGTTGATGTTGTCTGTGTCATGTCAGTCATGTGGTCCGGTCCCGGCCGTCAATCAATGCCGGCCTCTCTCTCAAACCTCTTGCTCTCTCAAATCTCTTGCTCAAATCTCTTGCAAACCTCTTGCCCAAAACTCCTGAAACGCTCACGACCGGACGCCTCACCACATATTTAGAACGAGGCGGGCCTCGTCGCTCATCCGGTCCGGCGACCAGGACGGCTCCCAGACCAGGTTGACGGTGACCACGCCCACGCCGGGCACGCTGGCGACCGCGTTCTCCACCATGGTCGGCAGCTCCCCGGCTGCCGGGCAGTTCGGCGTCGTCAAGGTCATCATGATGTCGACGCTGCGGTCGTCCTTGATGTCGACCTTGTAGATCAGGCCCAGCTCGTAGATGTCGGCCGGTATTTCCGGATCGAACACGGTCTTCAGCGCCGCGACGATTTCGGTCGTCAGCCGCTCGGTCTCCTCCGGCGGCAGCGCCGAATGCGTCTCAGTGGCAGCGGTCTTGATTTCAGCCGTGTCGGTCATGCGAACAATTCCCGCGCCTTGATCAGCGCCTGCGCCAAGTGGTCGACTTCCTCACGGGTATTATACATTCCGAACGAGGCGCGGCAGGTCGCCGTGACATTGAACCGCTCTAAAAGCGGCATCACGCAATGGGTGCCGGCGCGCACCGCGATGCCCTGCCGATCGATCACGGTCGCGACATCGTGGGGATGCGCGCCCTTCATATCGAACGAGATGATCGGCCCCTTGCCCGTCGCGGTCCCGATCAGGCGCAGCGAGTTGATCTCGCGCAACCGTCCTTCGGCATAGGTCACGAGGTCGTGCTCATGCGCGGCGATGCGCTCCTTGCCGATCGAATTGACATAGTCGATCGCGGCGCCAAGGCTGATCGCCTGGACGATCGGAGGCGTGCCAGCCTCGAACTTGTGCGGCGGATCGCCATAGGTGATCCAGTCCTTCGCGACTTCGCGGATCATTTCGCCGCCGCCATTATAGGGCCGCATCGCTTCGAGGTGCTCGTATTTGGCGTAGAGCGCGCCGATCCCGGTCGGGCCATACAGCTTGTGGCCGGTGATGGCGTAGAAATCGCAGTCGATGTCCTGAACGTCGACGTTCAGGTGCACGGCGCCCTGGGCGCCGTCGACCAGCACCGGAATGCCGCGGTCATGGGCGATCTTGACGACCTGCTTGACCGGCACGAGCGTGCCGAGCGCATTCGACATGTGCGTGATCGCGACCAGTTTGGTGCGCGGGGTCAGAAGCTTCTCGAATTCCTCGATCAGGAAATTGCCGTCGTCATCGACGGGCGCCCATTTGATCACGGCGCCGTGGCGTTCCCTCAGGAAATGCCAGGGCACGATGTTGGAATGGTGCTCCATGATCGAAAGCACGATCTCGTCGCCAGCCTTGATGTTCGGTTCGCCCCATGAGGACGCCACCAGGTTGATCGCCTCGGTGACGTTGCGGGTGAAGATGATTTCCTCGTTACGGCGCGCATTGAGGAATTCCGCGACCTTGGCGCGGCCGCCCTCATAGGCTTCCGTCGCCGCATTGGCGAGAAAGTGCAGGCCCCGATGCACGTTGGCATATTCGGTCTCGTAGGCCTCCCTCATCCGGCGGAGCACGGCGGTGGGCTTCTGCGCCGAGGCCGCATTGTCGAGATAGACCAGATTCTTGCCGTAGACCTTGAGCGACAACGCAGGGAAATCCTGCCGCACGCGCGCGACATCGTAAGTGCCGTTGAGGACTGCCGGGTGCGTGCTCATCCGCGCGCCTCCAGCCAGCGTTCCGCCGCCGCCGTCGCGGTCTCCCGCAAGCCGTCGTCGGCGATCGCCTCGATCGCCTCGCCGACGAAAGCCTGGATCAATAGCGCCTGCGCCTCCTTCTCCGGCAGGCCGCGCGCCCGCAGATAGAAGAGCAGGCTGTCGTCGAGCGCGCCGGCGGTGGCGCCGTGGCCGCAGGTGACGTCGTCGGCGAAAATTTCCAGCTCCGGCTTGTTGTCGGCCTCGGCCTCGTCTGAGAGCAGCAACGCGCGCGTCATCATCTTGCCGTCGGTCTTCTGCGCGTCGGGGCGCACGATGATGCGGCCCTGGAACACCGAATGGGCGCGGTCATCGACCACGGCGCGGAAAACTTCGCGGCTGGTGCAGCCCGGCACCGCATGATCGACCACCAGTGTCGTGTCGCCGTGCTGCGTGCCCTTCAACAGGTTCACGCCGTTGACCGCAAGCTCCGAGCCCTCGCCGGCAAGCGTGATGAAACCCTGCAGCCGGCTGAGATGGCCGCCGCTGGTCATGTTGAAGAGGTTAATTCTTGCTTTCGCGCCCACTGTCAGGATTTGCGACGTGATGTTGATGGCGTCGGTCGCGTCCGCCACGAGCCGCACATGCGACAGCTCCGCGCCGTCGCCGATTGAGAGGATCACAGCATCATGCGCCTGATAGGATTTGGCCCCTTCGGCTGCGACAAAGCTTTCGACCAGCGTGACGCGGGCGCCCTTTCCTAATTGCACATGCGAGCGCGTGACCGATGACGCCGATGATGCGGTCGCGACATGAACGAGCTGGATCGGGCGCGAGAGCGCCGTCCCATTCGCGATGCTCACGACGACACCGTCGGTCACGAGCGCCGCGTTGAGGGAGATCATCGTGTCCGACGCATTGGTGATCAACAGATCAGCCCGCGCGTCGTTCTTCTCATTTTCGAGGATCTCGCGCAGCGTCCGCACGCTGACACCTTTATCCAGCGCCGCGACATCGGAAAGCTCCGGAACGAAGGCGCCGTCCACTAGCACGAGCTTGGCCGCCCCTTCGATCGCCTGCGTCTGCAGCGCGGCGCGCGCCCGCTCCAGCGCTTTCGCGTCCGGCGCTGCTGCGAGCGGCAGCACCTCGCGCATCAGCGCGCGCAGATCGGTATATTTCCATTCCTCGATGCGCCGATGCGGCAGGCCGGCGCGCTCGTAAGCCTCGAACGCCTGCCGGCGCACCTCCGCGACCTCGCCCGCGCCCGGCAGGCGCTCCAGCGCCATGGTGAACACATTGCTCACCGCCCGTCCGGTCTCGGTCTTTGCCAAAGCAATGTTCATGATCAAATCCGTCTCACGCAGCGGCGTCCTCGAACTGCGCGTAGCCGGATTCTTCCAGCTCCAGCGCCAGCTCCTTGCCTCCGCTTTTCACCACGCGCCCGCGCGACATCACATGCACGAAATCGGGGATGATGTAGTTGAGCAGCCGCTGATAGTGGGTGATCACGACCATGGCCCGCTCCGGCGCACGCAGCGCGTTGACGCCGTCGGCCGCGATCCGCAGCGCGTCGATGTCGAGACCGGAGTCCATTTCATCCAAAATGCACAGGCTCGGCTCGAACAGCGCCATCTGTAGAATCTCGTTGCGTTTCTTCTCTCCGCCGGAGAAGCCGACATTGACGCCGCGCTTGAGCATGTCATGCGGAATGTTCAGTGATGTCGCGACTTCGCGGACTTTCCTTAGGAAATCGGGTGTTGAAAACTCGCTCTCGCCGCGCGCCTTGCGCTGCGCGTTCAGCGCGGTGCGCAGGAAGTTCATGGTGGCGACGCCGGGAATTTCCACCGGATATTGGAAGGCGAGGAACACGCCCTTGGCGGCGCGCTCGTCCGGCTCCATCGCCAACAGATCCTCGCCGTTGAACAGGATTTCGCCGCCGGTCACCTCATAGCCCGGCTTGCCGGCGATGACATGCGACAGCGTCGATTTGCCGGAGCCGTTCGGCCCCATGATCGCGTGCACCTCGCCCTTATTCACGCTCAGCGACAGGCCGTGGAGAATCTCGCGATCCTCGACACTGACTTTCAGATCATTGACTTCAAGCAATGCCATCATTCTCTTCCATTCATTTGTTGCTCGCGGCGCGTCCATTTGTTACTCGCGTCGCGAGAGAGCGCCGATCGCGGCGCGTCCCGAGCGACAGGGCGTCAGCCGACGCTGCCCTCCAACGAGATCGAAATCAGCTTCTGCGCCTCGACCGCGAACTCCATCGGGAGCTGTTGCAGCACGTCCTTGACAAAGCCGTTGACGACGAGGCCGACCGCCTCCTCCTGGCTCAGCCCGCGCTGGACGCAATAGAACAGCACGTCCTCGGAGATCTTCGACGTCGTCGCTTCGTGCTCGAAGGTCGCCGACGAGTTCTTCGCCTCGATATAGGGCACGGTGTGCGCGCCGCATTTGTCGCCGATCAGCAGCGAGTCGCAGGCGGTGAAGTTGCGTGCGCCTAGCGCCTTCCGGTGCGCGGTGACGAGGCCGCGATAGGTGTTCTGCGATTTGCCGGCGGCGATGCCCTTGGAGATGATCCGGCTTGTCGTGTTCTTGCCGAGATGGATCATCTTGGTGCCGGAATCGACCTGCTGGAACCCGTTGGAGATCGCGATCGAATAGAACTCCCCGCGCGAATGATCGCCGCGCAGGATGCAGCTCGGATATTTCCAGGTGATGGCGGAGCCGGTCTCGACCTGGGTCCAGGAAATCTTCGAATGCGCGCCGCGGCAGTCGCCACGCTTGGTGACGAAATTGTAGATGCCGCCCTTGCCTTCGGAATTGCCCGGATACCAGTTCTGCACCGTCGAATATTTGATCTCGGCGTCGTCGAGCGCGACCAGTTCGACGACGGCGGCGTGCAGCTGGTTCTCGTCGCGCTGCGGCGCGGTGCAGCCTTCCAGATAGGAGACATAGGAACCTTTGTCCGCGATGATCAGCGTGCGCTCGAACTGGCCGGTGTTGCGCTCATTGATGCGGAAGTAGGTCGACAGTTCCATCGGGCAACGCACGCCGGGCGGCACATAGACGAACGAGCCGTCGGAGAATACCGCCGAGTTCAGCGTCGCGAAGAAATTGTCCGAGGTCGGCACCACGCTGCCGAGATACTTTTTCACGAGCTCGGGATGCTCGCGGATGGCCTCCGAGATCGGCATGAAGATCACGCCGGCCTTCTTCAGCTCTTCCTTGAAGGTGGTGGCCACCGAAACCGAGTCGAACACGGCATCGACCGCGATCCTGCCGCGTGGTGCGGAACCGGTCTCGCCCTCCGCCGCCACCACGCCTTCGAGCACGGCGACTTCGCGCAAGGGGATGCCGAGCTTCTCGTAGGTCTTCAGGATTTCCGGATCGATCTCATCGAGAGACGAGAGCTGCTTCTTCGGCTTCGGCGCAGCATAATAATAGAGGTCCTGATAGTCGATCTTCGGATAGTTGACGCGCGCCCAGGTCGGCTCGAGCATGGTCAGCCAGCGGCGATAGGCCTCAAGCCGCCATTCCAGCATCCAAGCCGGCTCGTTCTTCTTTCCTGAAATGAAGCGGATCGTGTCGTCCGAAAGCCCCTTGGGGGCCTTTTCGGATTCGATGACGGTCTCGAACCCGTATCGATACTGGTCGACGTCGATCCGGCGAACCCGGTCGACCGTCTCTTGTACGGCTGGCATTCCATCCTCCGCTCGCGGTTTCAAGGACCGCGGTGGACACAAACTGGAAGTCTTCTACGATGTTTCTTCGCGGAAATCACCTGCTTAGAATCATTCAAGCAGTGTTTCGTCGCTCTTCTTAAGTAGGTTACCGGACAGCTTTCGCCAAGCCTCCAGGCAACGCTCGATGTCTGTCTCCGCCGTGGACCAGCCCAGACTGAGCCGCACGGCGCCTTGAGCGAATCCTTGGGCGGATCCTTGGGCGAGTTTCGGGTCAAATCCCATCGCTTCCAGCACGTGCGATGGCTGCACCTTGCCCGAGGAACAGGCGGACCCGGACGACACCGCAACCCCAGCAAGATCGAACCCGATAACAGCCGTCTCGGCCCGCATGCCCGGAACGCTAAATAAGGTGGTATTTGGAAGCCTCGGCACGCTGTCGGCGAACACGATCATTCCGGGCGTCTCCCGCAGGCCCATTTCCAGCTGATTCCGTAAGTTTTCGAGCCGCTTGGCGTCGGCTTCCAAGGTCTCCATGGCGGCGCCGATTGCGGCACCGAAGCCAGCGATACCGGCGACATTCTCGGTTCCGGCCCGGCGGCCCCGCTCCTGGCCGCCGCCGCGCAGAAGCGGCTCGACGCCCGATAGCCCTTCGGCCAGCACGAGGGCACCGGCGCCTTTGGGGCCGCCCAGCTTGTGCGCCGAGAGCGAGACCAGATCAGCCCCTATTTCATTGATATTAATCCGTATTTTTCCAAATGCCTGGATCGCGTCGACATGCAGCAGCCCGCCGGCCGCATGGACGATCCCGGCTGCTTCCCTGACGGGTTGCACCGCGCCGGTCTCGTTGTTCGCCGCCATGATCGACACCAGGGTCGGCGGCCCCGAGCCAAGCAGCTCACGCAGGTGATCGAGATCGACCTGGCCGGAGCGCGCGACGTTGATCCTGCTCACACTACCGGCCGGAAACCGGCCGCCCGCCAGCACCGAGACATGCTCGATCGCCGAGACCAGGAGCCGCGCTATTGGCCGGCCCGCCGAGCCGTGAAGACCGGGCACCAACGCCAGCACATTGGCCTCCGTCCCACCTGACGTTGAATACCACATTCCGGGCCCGTGCGCCGACCGCGCCCGCAACCTGAGCGCGAGCTTCCTCGACCAGCCGCCGCGCGCGGCGGCCCTCGGCATGGACAGACGACGGATTGCCGCTGAGACCCCATGCCGCAGCCATCGCGGCTCGCGCTTCGGGGCGAAGCGGCGTCGTGGCGTTCCAGTCGAGATAGACCCGGTCAAACATTTAGGTATTATAGAACCTCGATCGACGTTTAACGCGAAAGGAGGCAGCGTGCCCAGCCTATCCGTCTTACCCGCAGCTAATAATGTTTCGGCGTACAGGCAATTGGAAGCGCTGGAGCGCGACGGGATTATCGCGCTCTGGCTTTTTGTTTGAGCATGATCTCCGCGCAAACGCGTTCCGCATTTGTCGCGAGGAAAACCGGTTTCCATCCGTCGGGACGCAGCCCGAGGGCATGTTTTTCCGGATCATGCTCTAAGGCGTTGAGCGCATTGCGGGATAGGCGATGCTCAATATGCTTGATTTTTGCCCCTCGCCTCATGCTAGAAGCGGCGAGTTCGCCGAGCGCCGTGCGCGACAATCGGAAGCGGCCGCCGATCATCTTTCCATGCGCCGCTTCGTTCGCCCATAGGGGCGGATGAAGGTACCGCCAATCGGTTCATTGCCGAGGAATCGATTCAGAAATCAGTCTAGGGATCACGGATGCCTGAAGTCATCTTCTCCGGCCCGGGGGGCCGTCTTGAAGGCCGTTATCATCCTGCGAAGCAGAAGAACGCGCCGATCGCGATGATCCTTCATCCGCATCCGCAATTTCACGGCACGATGAATCATCAGATCGTCTATCAGTGCTACTACGCGTTTGCGCATCGCGGATTTTCGGTGCTGCGCTTCAACTTCCGCGGCGTCGGCCGCAGCCAGGGTTCGTTCGATCACGGCACCGGCGAGTTGTCGGACGCAGCTTCCGCCCTCGATTGGGCGCAGACCATCAATCCCGAAGCACGCGCCTGCTGGGTCGCGGGCTTCTCGTTCGGCGCCTGGATCGGCATGCAACTTCTGATGCGCCGGCCGGAGGTCGAAGGCTTCATCTCGATTGCGCCGCCCGCCAATCTCTATGACTTCTCCTTCCTCGCGCCCTGCCCCTCCTCGGGCCTGATCGTGCATGGCGAGAAGGATGCGGTGGTGCCGCCGAAGGATGTCAACACGCTGGTCGAGAAGCTGAAGACCCAGAAGGGCATCGTGATCGATCAGCAGATCATCCCCGGCGCCAATCATTTCTTCGACGGCAAGCTCGAGCCGCTGATGGAAACGATCACGGCCTATCTCGACATGCGGCTCGCCAATGTGCGTTAGGCTCGGACGAATCCGTCCAGCAATTCGGCTGTCGCGATGCGACGGCCTGCGCGCCAGCCAGATCTCTCGACCTTCTGCGTCATAACGATAACTGCGCATTCGCATCTTTGTGAACGTTGTCGGCGTCGTTCGGCCGTCGTTGGAAACGCTCAAAATTTCGCCATGTTGCGGCCCTGCTCACATTGCATCCCTTCCGCGCAGCACAATCAGTGGCCCCACCGAGGCATCCGACATTCCGACCAGCGCCGAACCGTCCGCGACCGACCCGACCCGTCACCACGTGTAGGCGGTGAGCATCGGCGCGCTAAGCCGCCACCCTCGCCTGCAGTTGCGACAGCCATGACCTGCGCCTGTCGATGAAATCGCGCAGCAATGCGGGATAGTCCGCGCTCACGGCCGATCGCACCGACGGCCGCGGCGCGAGGTTGTTGCGCCAGCGCGCGAGCTTCGGCTTGCCGTTCAAAACTGCGAAATCGCCGATCGTGTCGAACACATCGAAATAGCGAAACACCGGCCCGAACACCGCATCGACCAGCGAGAATGCTTCGCCGTCAAACCACGGCGCCGCCGCAACGCGCGTCTCCAGCCGCGCAAAGCGCGCTTCGAGCTGCGCCGCCTTCGCCTCGAACGCGGCTTCGTCCGGAGCCGCGTAGAAGCCTGCGATGTCGTTCAGCACGGCCGAGCCGAACTCGATCCAGGCCCGGTGCTCCGCGCGCCGCAGCGGATCGGCGGGATGCAGCGGCTTTGCTTGCGTCTCCTCCAGATATTCCAGGATCACGGCGGATTCGAAGATCGCGTGATCTCCGTCGACAACAAGAACCGGCGTCTTGCCGAGCGGCGATATCGCCAGGAACCAGTCGGGCTTGTTCGCGAGATCGATGTCGATGCGCTCGAAAGGAACAGCCTTCTCGGTCAGCGCGATCACTGCGCGCTGCACATAGGGGCAAAGTCTATGGCTGATCAGCTTCAGACGCGCTGCCACGGCAACCTCCCAGTTTCATGCACCTGCATTTAAAATAGATGCATTTGCATGAATCTGTCAAGGCGATGATCAAGGTCTGGCGATGATCCCACCCGTCATCGGCATCGAGACGCCCGTCGTCGCGGGATAGCTGAGCGGCAGGCCCTTCATGCCCCGCGCGGCCAGGAAGCCGAATGCCTGCGCCTCGATCGCGTCCGACGACCAGCCAAGCGCGTCGGCGGCTTCGACGGTCGCGGGCGCGAGCCGCTGCCGCAGCATCCGCATCATGGTGTGGTTGCGGGCGCCGCCGCCCGCTACGATCCAGCTCTTGGGCGGTTCCGGCAGCAGCGGGGCGATCCGGGCGATCGCGGCCGCCGTGAACGCCGTCAATGTCGCCGCCCCGTCGGCCGGCAACACCTCGGACAGATTCAGCCCCGCGAAATCGTTGCGGTCGAGCGATTTCGGCGGTGGCAGCGCGAAGAATGGCAGTTCGAGCGCGCGGGCGACCCACGCCTCGTCCGGCGCGCCCTGGGCCGCCATCTGGCCATCGCAATCGAAGCTCTGGCGGGTTAGGCGAAACATGAAGTCGTCCAGCAGCGCGTTGCCCGGCCCGGTATCGCAGGCGATCAGCGTGTCGCCATCGATGTAGGTGACGTTGGAGACACCGCCGATATTGACCAGCGCGATCGGTCCCTCGCGTCCCAGCGATTGCGCGAGCGCCCGGTGATAGACCGGCACCAACGGGGCGCCCTGCCCGCCGGCTTCGACATCCGCGGCACGGAAATCATGCATCACGGGAATGTGGATGGCCTTGGCGAGGGCCTTGGCATCGCCGATCTGCACGGTGAGCTTGCGGTCGGGCCGGTGCAGCACGGTCTGGCCGTGGAATCCGACAATGTCGATGTCCTCGGCGGCGATATGGTTCTGCGCGTTGAAGGCGGCGACCGCTTCGGCATGCGCGAGCGTGACCAGGCGCTCGGCCTCCGCCAGCGTGCCCGGCCGCGCATCCCGGTGCGGCATATAGACCGCCGCCTCGGCGAGCGCCTGTCGCAGGACACTGCGCTCGCGCTCGGTATAGGGCCGGTAGCCGGTCGGGCCGAAAGCCTTGATCTGCTTGCCATCGGTCTCGATCAATGCGACGTCGACCCCGTCGAGCGAGGTCCCGCTCATCAGACCGATCGTCGTCAGCATCATGGAGGTAGCGCCTCCGTACCGCCTTGCTCCGGGTTGATTCCCACCTGCTTGTGCCAAAGGGGCACATCTTATAATGCCACACCGCGCCTATCGGCGGCAGCCCGGGCGGGCAGTCTTCCGCAGATTTGCTGCAAATATCGTAAAACAGGACTGATCAGACGAGCCCGCAAATGAGCGCCTTTAAATCAGATTTTCTGAATATCCTGCAGTCTCGCGGCTTCATTCATCAGATTTCGGACCCGGAATCGCTGGATGCGCTGGCAGCCAGGCGGGAACTCGTCGCTTATATCGGCTTCGATTGTACCGCGCCGTCATTGCATGTCGGCTCGATGGTGCAGATCATGTGCCTGTACTGGTTGCAGCAGACCGGCAACAAGCCGATCGCGCTGATGGGCGGCGGCACCACGCGGGTCGGCGATCCCTCGGGCAAGGACGAGACCCGCAAGATCCTGTCGATCGAGGACATCGACCGCAACAAGGAGGGGATCAAGCAGGTGTTCTCGCATTTCCTGCGCTTCGGCGAGGGAAAGAGCGACGCGATCATGCCCGACAATGCGGAATGGCTGACCCGGCTCAACTGGATCGAGATGCTGCGCGACATCGGCCGGCATTTTTCGGTGAACCGCATGCTTGCCATGGATTCGGTGAAGCTCAGGCTCGAACGCGATCAGGAGATGAGCTTCATCGAATTCAACTACATGATCCTGCAAGCCTATGACTACTATGTGCTCAACCAGCGCTATGATTGCCGGCTGCAGATGGGCGGCTCCGACCAATGGGGCAACATCGTCAACGGCATCGATCTCGGCCGCCGCATGGGCACGCCCCAATTGCACGCACTGACCACGCCGCTGATCACGACCTCGTCGGGTGAGAAGATGGGCAAGACCGCGAGCGGCGCGGTGTGGCTCAATGCGGATATGAAATCGCCTTACGAGTACTGGCAGTTCTGGCGCAACACCGAGGACGCCGATGTGCCGCGCTTTCTGAAGCTGTTCACGACTCTGCCGCTTGCCGAAATCGGCAAGCTTGCGGCACTGAAGGGCGCGGAGATCAACGAGGCCAAGAAGACGCTTGCCGACGCCGCGACCACGCTGCTGCACGGCGCGGAAGCCGCCCGCACCGCCGCCGAGACCGCGCGGCAGACCTTCGAGGAAGGCGCGATCGCCCAGAATTTGCCGACGGTCGAGGTTTCGCAGAGCGAACTTCAGGCCGGTACCGGTGTGCTGGTGGCCTTCGTCAAGGCTGGCCTCGTTGCGTCGAACGGTGAAGCGCGGCGCCACATCAAAGGTGGCGGTCTCCGCGTCAACGATGTCGCCGTCACCGACGAGAAGATGATGCTCACGCAACAGGATCTGACCACGGAGGGCGTGATCAAGCTGTCGCTCGGCAAGAAGCGCCACGTCCTGCTCAAGCCTGCATAGGTGCATTCGCGCAAAGGCCTTGCCACGGAGCGCGGAAATGCGCTCCCTGACGGCAATGGATCAACATGCGCCGCGGGAGGAACTTCTGGCGACGCCGCGGAAGCCCGCGCGCGTCGCGCTTGCCGTGCTGGCGCTATGCTTTGCGCTCTCCGTGCTCGGCCGCGGTCTCGGCGAGAGCTTCACCGTCTTTCTCAAGCCGATCTCGGAAACCTTCGGCTGGGACCGCGCCGAAGTGGTTTCGGTCTATTCGCTGACCGCGCTGGCGGGTGGATTATCGGCGCCGCTGATCGGCCGGCTGTTCGATCATTCCGGTCCGCGGACGGTCTATTCGCTCGGGCTGCTGTTGCTCGGCGGCGCCTTCCTGACTGCGGCTTTCGCCGACCGGCTCTGGCAATTCCAGATCAGCGTCGGTCTCTGCGTCGGCATCGGCATCGCCTTCATCGGCAATGTTCCCAATTCGATCCTGCTCGGGCGCTGGTTCGGCCCGCGGCTTCCGACTGCGATGGCGGTGGTCTATTCCGCGACCGGCGCGGGTGTGCTCGTCCTGCTGCCTGCCTCGCAGATCCTGATCGAGCATATCGGTTGGCGTGGCGCCTACCGATCTTTTGGCGCGATCGCGCTGATCCTCCTGCTGCCGCTGTTGCTGTTGCCGTGGCGGCTGTTCGCGACGGGATCGCCGCATGTCGTGAAACGCGCCGAGGAGACTTTCGCCGACGAGGGCTGGACGTTGCCGGACGCGCTGCGCCATCACGCCTTCTGGGCGCTGTTTGCGACCTTCTTCTTCACCGCGGTCGGCATGTATGCGATCGCGCCGCAGGTCGTGGCTTATTTGATTGATGCAGGCTTTCCGCCGTTGCAGGCGGCAACCGCCTGGGGATTTTCCGGCGTCGTGCTGCTGTTCGGGATGCTCGGCGTCTCCTGGCTCGACGGGCTGATCGGCCGGCGGCCGTCGGTCCTGTTCAGCTACGCGTTGTCGATCATCGGAATCCTGATGCTATGGTCGCTGCAATGGCATCCGAATGTCTGGCTGCTCACCGGCTTCGTGATCTGCTTCGGCAGCATGATCGGTTCCCGCGGCCCACTGCTCACGGCAACCGCGATGAAGATCTTTCGCGGCAAGCGCGTGGGAACAATTTACGGCACCATCTCGATCGGCAGCGGGCTCGGATCGGCGTTCGGCTCCTGGGCCGGCGGCCTGATCCATGATCTGAGCCACAGCTACAATCCGCTGATCGTGTTCGCGCTGATCGCGGTGGTGCTCGGCATGATTCCGTTTCTGGTCGTGCCGGCGTTGCGTAATTAGAGCATCCGCCGATCATGTTGCAGCACGTAGCAACCATTGACTTACGACGTCATTCCGGAGCGATGCGCATCCAAGTCGGCTGTTGCCGACTTGGACGATCACATTTGCCGAACTCGGGTAAACCCGAGTTCGGATATCGAACCCGGAACCTCGAGATTCCGGGTCTGGTGCTTGCGCACCATCCCGGCAATGACGACGGAAGGGAAACCCTTATCGATTCACTCTGACCGGCAAACGCTCTAGACAAACAATCGTGCAATGTGAGCGAGAGCGTCAGTTGTTCGGCGGCAGCTCGATCTGATTGTTGTTCTGCTTGCCGGTGTTGAACTCGAAGATCTTTCGGAACACGCCCGGCGCCATTGCCGAAATCGGGTTGACGCGCACCACCGGCTGGCCCGGGCTGCCGACGACCTCATAGGTCACACCGATCAGGCCCTCATTGCTGCCGCCGCCCAGGAACAGGCCCAGGATCGGAACCTGGCCAAACATGTTGTTCAGCCCGTAGACGGGAACGATGGTGCCGCTCATGCGCACCTGATTGCTGTTGTAGTCGATATTCCCTTCGATGGTCAGGCCGATCGCCGGGCCCTTCACGACACCTTCGCGAACCATGAACTGGCCGCTCTGGCGGGTGAACTCCGCCCGCAGCGCCGAGAACGCCACGCCGCTGCTCTGGCCGCCGGGCGCCGTGCCTGCGGCCGCGCGCTCGAGCGCGGCTTCGCCTTTCACGGTGAAGTCGCGCACGTTGATCAGCCCGTCCTTGGGGCTGGCCTCGACGGTTGGCGGCTCCATCGCCAGTGTGAGCTGGCCGCCGATCACCTTCGAATAGATGTCGGTGAAGCGGAAGAATGCGCCGGCATCGTTGGTCTGCAGCACGATCACGTCGCGCCCCTGCCCGGGTCCGCGGTTGCGCAACTCCGCCGACAGCGGCGTGTCGCGTCCGATCTTGCCGCTCAGCGTCAAGCTTCTATACACGCCGCCGCGCCGCGACATCTTGACATCGGCGCTGCGTACCGCCTCGCCATTGAAGCCTGCGACCGCGCCAAGCTTGAGATCGACATCCAGATCGAGAGTCCTCGCCTTGTTCCTGTCCTCCTTGCTCGACGTGCCCGACATCGCCGACTTGAGGAAGCCGCGGCCATCGAACACGTCGCCGCGGATAGTGACCTTGACGACGCCATCCTGGCCGCGTTCGGCCTTCAGCGACGTCTTGTCGCCTTCGGAGGGCGAATAGGCCGGGAAGTTCGCGTTCATCAGCTCGTTGTTCTGATCGACCTCCAGCGAGCCCTTGATCGACACGCCGCCGCCGTCGACCACGATATCCTCGAAGCGCGTCGATTGCGCCTTGGGCACGACATTGAAGGCCGCGTGGCTGGACTTGCCGGCCACCTTCACCCAGCCTGGCAGAATGTTGTCGAGCTTCAGGGAGGTGAGATCTGCCTCGACGCCGATGCGGCTGTCGCGATCGCCCGAGGCGATCTTGCCGACCACCTTGACCGGAATGGCGCCGCTGATCGACGGTCCGAGATCAAGACCGAGCCGCGCGCGGCTCGCATCGTCGAGCGTGGCCTGCAATTTGATGTCGGCATCGCCATCGGCCGGCTTGCGATAGTCGAGGGTTGCGGCCTGGCCGTTGATCTTGACGTCGCCCTTGACCTGATAGCCCTGGTTGTTGGCGACGACCTTCAAGGTGTTGGCTTCCAGCTTCTGGCTCATCACGAGCTTGTCGGCGGAAAATCCGGAAAGATCGGCGGTGACGGCGTAGGTCGTGTCGGCCTTGGTCATTTCACCCTTCACTGGCATGCCGAGATTGATGATCGCCGAGAAGTTTCCCTTGCTGGTGTTGGGATCGATCAGAGTTCCCGAGAGATCGCTCAGGCGATCGGAGGCAAGGACTTCGGCGGCCGCCGCCACCGGACCCTCGATCCTCGTCTTGACGCGCGCGGGCGCCGGCTTCTGATGCGTGTCCGGCACCTCGAACACAAAATCGGAAAAATTGAGCTTGCGGCCAGCGGGCGTATCGGCCACGCCCTGCCCGATGGTCACGGTCGCGGTGCGCCCGGTCACATGCGCTCTCAGATCCGCATCGTGGACGGCCGGCAAGCCGTCGACGGGGTGGACCGTCACACCATTCGCGACAAGATTGACGGAAAGGCCGTCCTCCGGAATCGGCGGCCCCCTACGGGGAAGGTTTTTCACCAGCGTATTGACGCCGACTTCGAGGCGCTGAAGCGAACCGCGCTCGATCCGCTCGACCACCCATTCGCGAACTTCCGGCACGATCAGGATCGGCCAGATCCGCTTCAAGGCGTAGGCCGGCATCGGCGTTCCCGCGAAACCGAGCGTCAGCCGCGCCTCGCCCGAATAGTCGATCCCGCCGGTCCCGGCGACGCCGATCTCACCATTGCTGAAATCCGCCTGCGCGATCGTCACGCGCTTTTTGTCCACGTCGAAACGGACGGCGATATTGATGCGGTTGAAGATCAGCGGCTGCTCGTTGTCGATGCCTGCGAGCACGATGGTGCCACCGGAGAAACCGAGCTGCCATTCGGTCACATTGTCGTTTGGCGGCTCCAGATGCGCCATCAGCGTGATCCGGTTCGCGCCGGAGATGATCTTGAAGGGAGCAACCAGCACGCGCCGCCCGGCATCCCACTCGACGTTGATCTCCGCCGAATCGATCGCCATCGGGTAATCGGGCGTATCGCTGTCGATGACGTTGCCGGCGCCCGCGACAAGCTTGCCGCGGAAATAGGTGGGCAGGCCGTCGCGGCCGAGTTCACCCTTCAACTCGCCCGTCAGGGGCAGATCGGCGCTGTAGGTCAGGTCCTTCAGCCGCAGCGCCAGCAGGATATTGCCGACCGAGACCTTGTCGGCATGGATATCGACCGAGCGCACGCCGTTCTCGGGCGGCCCGACCGCAACCCGGAGCGACCACGGATTGGCGCCCTCTTCGCCAAGGCTCAAGGCCACGCCTCCGGCGTGCGGCCGGCGCAGGCTGAGGCTGATGTTCTGGAACGTGAACTTGTTGCCGCGCTGCTGGTCGTCGACGACAAGCGAGCCGTTCTTCAAGCCGATCTCGTTGAGGTTCTGGCCGTCGAGGCCGGTCAGGCTCAGGCTATCGAGCCAATCGAGCCCGGCGAGCAATCCGCTGGTCGCAGCGCCCGTGGCCTGTGCCGGCGCGCCGGGCTGAGCCTCGGGCGCGGGCTGGCTCGCAGCTCCGTCGGCTGGATTTGCGGCTGCGCCGGGCTGATTGGCTCCGGCTTGGTTGGCTGCGCCAGCTTGACCAGCTGCGCCGGCTTGATTGGCTGCGCCGGCTTGCCGCTTCGATGCGACGCCGGTCGCGAGCGGCTTGGCGGTATCGCCGGTGGAAACGGTGACATTGCCGTCCGGTGTGATGCGCACCGCAAGCTCCGCATCGACCAGATTGAGGCTCTCCGCCCGGAGCCGCCCCATCAACAGCGCAGCGCCAGACAGCCTGACCTCGGCCTTCGGGGCCGTGGCGACGATGGCATGCTCGTTGTCGCGCACCACGATGTCGCGGATGCGAACGGCGATACGGATCCGCCCCGCCCGTTCGATCTGCGTGCCGCCGACCTCGACCGTGTTACCGTTGCCGATATTCTCTTCGATCGCCGCAGCGAGCCAGGGCGTGGCCATGTCAAGATTGATCGGACCGGCGCCGAGCCGCCACCACAGGGCGCCGAAGCAGCCTGTGAAGATCACGGCCAGCGCCGCCACGACGATCGCGAGCCGCCTGACCCAGGGCAGTCCGAACAGGGGTGCCCCGATCAGCCATCCCGGCAGCAGCGAGAATCTGCCGCGGCGGAACCTGGAATTTGATTTGGACAAAAGACGCCGCGCACGCTGGCGGTTCGCCTCCTGATCCCAATCGGCGTCATCCCATTGCGCCGGTGACATGTCAGAGGGCCCCGAAGCCTGCTGATGCGTCTGGCCCGTCGACGCCCTTGACGTTCTCTCTTGGTACCGGCGCTCGTTGGGGGATCGGCCGTTAGCGCCGCGCCCATCGCCAACAGGGCCACGCGCATCGCCCAGCACCGGGCGCTCCTGCCCCGGCACCGCCAATCCTGGAATCGTCCTGTTGCCTGTCTTGCTCGTCATTTGGCGCTAACTGCTCCTTTAACGAGCGAACAAGTGCGTCGAACTTCTTGTAACCATACCCCGGCGCCGCCAGACTTGCACAGTCGTTGGCTCGAATTTGGTTCGCCGGACAACAACCGTAAAGGTTTGATGATTGAGCTTCCGAAAGCGACGAAAGGAAGGCGTATGTACAAGAAAACGCGCAAGAAATCCTCCAAGCCCTCGTCCGGTCGTGAGGCCCGGGCAAAATCAGCGGCGCGGGCGAAAACAAAAATCCCAAATAAGTCGGGCACGGCGACCAAGAAATCACGCAAATCGGCTGCGGGCACAGCGTCGCACAAGGCCGCATCGAAACGATTAAAAAGCTCTGATTCCACCAGCCGACCCATATCAGCGCAGGCTAGTCCGCCTCGGGAAAAGGCGCCAGCCCTGGTTGAAGAGACCAAAGCAGGGACCAAAGCAGGGACCGAAGCTCCTGGGTTCCGGCTCCCCCGCGATGGCGGCAGCACGGTCGCGCTTTCCGACTTCGCCGGCAAGAAGCTGGTGCTGTTCTTCTATCCGCGGGCCGATACGCCCGGTTGCACCCGCGAAGCCATGGATTTCACTCGTCTCGCGGAGGCCTTCGCCGCGTGCGGGACCGCGGTGCTCGGCATCTCGGCCGACCCTCTCAAGGCGCAGGAGAAGTTCCGGGACAAGCACAAATTGAGCGTTCCGCTGATTTCGGACGAGCAGCATGAGATGCTGCAAGCCTATGGCGCCTGGGGTGAAAAATCCATGTATGGTAAAATCTTCCTTGGCATCCTTCGGACCACGGTGCTGATCGGGAGCGACGGGCGGATCGCGAAGGTCTGGCGAAATGTCAGGGTCGACGGCCATGCCGAGGAGGTGCTTGCCGCGGCTAAAATACTTTAAAAAGGCACTTTAAAAAAAGGCACTTTGAACGAGGCGCTTTAGACCTGTCGCATGATCTCCGCGCAAACGCGCTCCGCTTTTCCCGCGATGGAAAGCGGTACCTCGGTCGGGTCGTCGCGCTCATGCTCCCCGAACGGAAAATTAACCATGACCGGGTCAAATCGCATGGGCTGATGGCCGTACGGAACTGAACTCCGACCGGCGCGGGAGTGCCGATGTCGTATCGTTCCGGTCATCATTATTCCGAGTACCCCCAGCACCACCCCCACAATCACGGCCGGCCGATGCCGCGCCGCGGAAACGCGGCGCCTCAGTCGGCCGCGGCGGCGGCCTTGCAGTCCGGCTACACGCTGGTGCATGCCGGCAAGCAGGTTCGATTCGGACCGGTGGTGTTCTGGATCGTGGTCGGCACGGTCACATTGATGGGTCTTTGGTCGGCCGCGACCGCCACATATTTCGCTTTTCGCGACGATGTGCTCACCCGGCTGATCGCCCGCCAGGCAGAGATGCAATATGCCTACGAGGACCGTATCGCCGAATTGCGCGCCCGGGTTGACCGCGCGACCAGCCGGCAATTGCTGGACCAGGAGCAGTTCGACCAGAAGCTCGATCAGATCATGCGCCGGCAGACGGCGCTCGAATCCCGCGCCACCGCGCTCGGCACCATTCCTGATGTCACCGGATCGATCAAACCGTCGCGTGGGACGACTTCTGGGGCCGCTTCTGAAGGGAGCGATATGACGGCGAAACCGTCGCCGATCAGCGACACCGTCATCTTCGTCGCGCCGCCGGACCGCGAGGCCCGCCTCGAATCGCGCGCCCCGATCGTCGCGGGACCGCAGCCCAGCCGATTCGCCAAGGCCCATGGCGGCGTTGATAATGTGCTGGTGCGGCTGCAGAGCTCGCTCGACCAGGTCGAAGGCCGCCAGATGGCGGCGCTCAATTCATATCAGGACGGCATGGAATCGCGGGTGCGGCGCATGCGCGGCGTGATCAATGATCTCGGCCTCGACATGGCGCAGCTCGAAGCGGCCGTTCCGCGTGCCGCGATGGGCGGTCCGTTCGTGCCGGTCAAGCTGTCGGCGGATTCCGGCTCCTTCGATCGCCAGCTTTATCGAATCAACGTCACCCGCGCACAGGTGGACCGGCTGAGCCGGACGCTGGCGCTCGTCCCCTATCGCAAGCCTGTGATCGGCGAGGTCGAGTTCACTTCCGGTTTCGGCGTCCGCAGCGATCCGTTCCTCGGCCGGCCCGCGATGCACACTGGTCTCGACTTCCGCGCGGCGACGGGCGATCCGGTGCGGGCGACCGCGAACGGCAAGGTCGTGTCGGCGGGCTGGAGCGGCGGCTATGGCCGCATGGTCGAGATCGACCATGGCAACGGGCTGTCAACGCGCTACGGCCACCTGTCCGAAATCGGCGTCAAGATCGGCGATGTCGTCAAGATCGGGCAGGTGATCGGCGAAGTCGGCTCGACCGGCCGCTCGACAGGCCCGCATCTGCATTATGAAACGCGAATCGACGGCGAGGCAGTTGATCCGCAAAAATTCCTGCGCGCTGGCGTGCGGCTGAGCGCGGGCTGAAGCCTTCTCGCAAAAACCGCGGCAAATACAAATGCCTCGATCATTTTCAGTGGTCAAAGCGACGGCGAATTGCGCTGATTCCCCCAACGGGCTGTGTCATATCTGCCGCATTCTCAACGAAATCCGAGGGTTGATGTTGACGGGTCATTGGATGGCCACTCTCGGCAGGTTACTCTATCCATACCACCAAACCTTGAGGAGAAGTACCTTGGTGAAAATTCTAATCATAACAGGCGCCACGGTTGCCATGGTGACTGCCGCTGCTGCCGCCGACCTCCCTCATCCGCAGCCCGTCCCCGCGTATCCAGCCGCTCAAGTCGGCAAGATGCCGGTTGGCAAGTCTCCAATTGGCAAGACCCCGATCGGCAAGGCGCCGCCGCCGGTCGTCAGCAAGTACTGATAAGCTAACAAGCAAGTACTGATACGAGCTGTTGGCTTGCGTCTCGGTTGGTTGTCGAATCTGCCTTTTCGCGCCGACCGTTCGGACTGGCCGACCGTTCGGACTGTCCGACCGTTCGGACTGTAAGTGCAATTGGAAGAAGGCATGGCGATGAGACTGGATAGATTGGCGCTATGCCTTCTTGCGGGTTTCTGCACGTCCGCGGTTACGCTCGCATCCGAAATTCAATCAGCCTCCGCACAGGGGATTGAAACACGCGCCGGTTCCGAGCGACTCCACAAGCGCACCGCTGACGCGAATGCGCTCGTTTCCAATGATTCGCCCGGCGAATCGAAACCGGCGTCGCGGTCGACTCGCAGGTCGGAATCGGCAAAGGGCCCGTATTACGTGGATTTCAGAGCCAGAACGGCGGCGAGCTGGGGGCACGCCTTCGTCTGGTATGGGAAGACAAGCGAGCGGGCCGTTGAAGTCGCGGGCCTCACGCCCGCGGGAGACAGCCTCGCCTACATGATCGGTTATTTCATGTGGGTGCCGTCCGACACCGGGGCGAGCTATGGCGATCTTGATCCGCAATACCTGACCGCCAATTACCGGGTCTATTTGAGCGAGCCGGACGCAAAGAGGGTTTTCGCGTACATCAAGAAGCTGCAGGCGAACTCACCGGTCTGGAATGCCGAAACGGCCAATTGCACGTCGTTTATCGGCAGCATCGCGGAATTCATGGGATTGAAAGTTCCTCATCGCTGGCAGCGTCCTGAGGAGTACGTCAGCAAGCTCAAGGAAATGAATGGCGGGCGCCAGATCATCCACCTGCCGCCGGAGCAATCCCTCGCATTCGGACAGTAAGAAACTCAAACTTGAGATTTGAGAGCTACGCGGCGGTTGATGCGGAGAGATTCTTGCGCGATGGCGTAGCCGCGTGCTGATGAATTGATCATCTCCGCTCGACCCCGAAGAGCGGCGCAAAGCAGCGCCGCGCGAGAGAGTGGCCATCTCGCAACCAACACGGACAAGATCAAGCCAAAAAAGGGGCGAGCCGCAGCTCGCCCCTTTTGGTGCTCTTTTCGAACTTGTTAACGGGAGGCCCTCGATCACCAGACCGCTGATTCGTCGACAAGGTGCCGCTGGACGACTTCGCCGCCGTCATCACGAATGGCCGCCATGACTTCAATACCAGACGCCGGACATGCCGAGCAGAATGGTGACCAGCGATATCAGAAGACCGATGCCGGAGAACAACGCAACCGAGACGAAGACATCGCGATCGGCGCGTTTGCTCTCAGCATTGGCTTTTTCGGATGAAACGGACGATGTTGAAATCGATTCAGGAAAACGAACGACCGTAGGCATGTCGGGCGCTCCAATTCAAACAGGTGTGAGAAAACGTTCAGCCCAAGACATTCAGTCCAAGAAATACAGCCCAAACGGAAAGTGTCTGACTTACCAAAATGTCGTCGCAGCTACGACGAAGGTTCAATGCGGAGTAGAAATCTCCTGAAATACGCCTATCGGAAGAGAAGTCAGGCCAGCGCAACCTGATTGCGAATTCGCAATCGCAATGCGCTGGCGGTATTGCATCAATCTCAGCTCCGATAGATCGGTGCGCCACTGGGAGCTGCGGTCGCGCCGCCATCGATGAACAGCTCCTGGCCCTGAATATGGGCGGCTTCGTCGGAGGCCAGGAACAGCACGGTGTTTGCGACATGTTCGGGCTCGCCGACCCCCCTGAGCGGAGTCGCGCGGCCGATCCGCGCATTGAATGCCTTTTCGGCTTCGGGCGTCGCCGTCGCGGCCCCCCAGATCGGAGTCCGGATCGCGCCGGGCGCGACGACATTGATGCGAATCCCGCGCGGCGAGAGCTCGGAGTCCATCACCCGCGCCATCGCGCGCACGCCCGCCTTGCTCGCGGCGTAGGCGGAATAGCCGGGGCTGCCGAGCACGGAAATCACCGAACCGTTGAGGATGATCGAGGCGCCGTCATTCAGATAAGGCAGCGCCGATTGCACCGTGAAGAACACCGCGGTGAGATTGGTCCTGATGATCTGCTCGAAGATATCGACCGAAGCGCTGCCGACCGGCGTCTGGCCGGGGATGCCGGCATTGGCAAAGAGGATGTCGAGCTTGCCGAACTTCTCAACGGCCTGCTTGATCGCAACTTCGGTTGCCGCGACGTCCGTGACGTCGGCATTCAGCGCGAGCACGTTCGCCCCGATTTCCTTCGCCGCCGCCGCAAGCGTGTCGCGATTGCGCCCAGTGATCGCGACCTTCGCCCCTTCAGCCACGAACAGTTTTGCCGTCGCAAGCCCGAGGCCACTATTGCCTCCCGTGATCAACGCCGTTTTGTTTGCCAGCCTCATGGCAGCTCTCCAATGGTTGCATGATTAAACCAAGTTGACAGCTAGGCCACCTGGTTTAATAATGCAACCACAAAACACCGTGATCGGTGTGCGTGACAATTTGGGCCGGCAGCAAGCGACGCCAGATCTTATTCGCCTGCAAAATAGCTCGCGCCGCGACGGCGCGTCAGGGATGACATTGATGGTGAAACGGACGAGCCTGGAAAAAGCCACCTGCCCGATCGCGCGGGCGCTGGATTCGATCGGCGACTGGTGGTCGCTGCTGATCATCCGTGACGCGGTGCTCGGCCGCCGCCGTTTCGGCGAGTTTGAGAGAAGTCTTGGGCTTGCCAAGAACATCCTGAGCGCGCGGCTGCGCACGCTGGTGGCGCGCGGCATCCTGGAACAGGCGCCCGCCTCCGACGGCAGCGCCTATCAAGAATATGTGCTGACGCCGAAAGGATACGGCCTGTTTCCGATCCTGGTCGCGTTGCGGCAATGGAGCGAGGAGTTCGACGAAAGACCGGAAGAGATCGCAACCGTCTTGGTGGATCGCGACAAGGGCCGGCCGGTCAGGAAGCTCGCGCTCCGTGCCCAGGACGGCCGGCTGCTCGCCCTCGCCGACACGACGCTGAAGCCGCGGCCGTCCGCGAGACATCGCCGTCACGCCCACGCCTGAAATTCGCGGCGCGGCTCACGACAGCTTGCGGCGGCGAAGAAGCTTGACCTGCTCGTCCGCCTCCAATTGCGCCATCGCCAGCAGATAGGACAACAAATCGAGTTCGTGGCGCCGGGCGAGCCGCGCGAGGCTTGTTAGAGTCTCGGCGATGAAATGCGCTGCATCCTCGGCACCGCCATTGCTCCGCGTTTCGATGGTTCGCACGCGTCTTTCCCTACGCTGGGATGGACGCTTCTGCTTACGCTTGGTCTTGCCTAGACCCATGAAAAATCCATACTCGGTACTTAAATACCGCAAATATTGCTGCAACTATAAGACGTTACGGTACAACTTGTTAGATACTGAGTCGGGGTGTCAGGGCCAGTTTCAATATTTGCCCATTTGACACAGGCGCCCTCACCACCCATGTTCCGGGTCGGACGGCTGGCGCGAATCTCGCGGAACCGGCCGTTCTTTTTTCCGTAAGCCGTTGGAATGACATGAATATCGTCATTGTGGAGTCGCCGGCGAAAGCCAAGACCATCAACAAATATCTGGGCTCCTCCTATGAGGTTCTGGCCTCATTTGGCCATGTCCGTGACCTTCCTGCCAAGAACGGATCGGTCGATCCTGAGCATAACTTTAGGATGATCTGGGAGGTCGATCCCAAGGCGGCCGGCCGGCTCAACGATATCGCCAAGTCGCTGAAGGGCGCCGAGCGCCTGATTCTGGCCACCGACCCGGATCGCGAGGGCGAGGCGATCTCCTGGCACGTGCTGGAGATTCTGAAGGAAAAACGCGCGCTGAAGGACCAGAAGATCGAGCGCGTGGTGTTCAACGCCATCACCAAGCAGGCGATCTCGGAAGCGATGAAGCACCCGCGCGAGATCGATGGCGCGCTGGTCGATGCCTATATGGCGCGCCGCGCGCTCGATTATCTGGTCGGCTTTACGCTGTCGCCGGTGTTGTGGCGCAAGCTGCCGGGCGCGCGCTCGGCCGGCCGGGTGCAGTCGGTCGCGCTGCGGCTGGTCTGCGACCGCGAGCTCGAGATCGAGAAATTCGTTCCCAGGGAATACTGGTCGCTGATCGCGACGCTGCTGACGCCGCGCGGCGAAGCCTTCGAGGCGCGTCTCGTCGGCGCCGATGGCAAGAAGATTCAACGGCTGGACATCGGCTCCGGCGCGGAGGCCGAGGATTTCAAGAAGGCGCTGGAGAGCGCTTCGTTCACGGTCGCGACCGTCGATGCCAAGCCGGCGCGCCGCAACCCGCAGGCGCCCTTCACCACCTCGACGCTGCAGCAGGAGGCGAGCCGCAAGCTCGGCTTTGCGCCCGCGCATACGATGCGGGTCGCACAGCGGCTCTATGAGGGCATCGACATCGGCGGCGAGACCACCGGCCTCATCACCTATATGCGAACCGACGGCGTCCAGATCGCGAGCGAAGCGATCACCCAGGCACGCAAGGTGATCGGCGAGGATTACGGCAACGCCTATGTGCCGGAGGCGCCGCGCCAGTATCAGACCAAGGCCAAGAACGCCCAGGAAGCGCACGAAGCGATCCGTCCGACCGACCTGTCGCGCCGGCCCGCCGACATGCGCCGGCGGCTCGATGCCGACCAGGCGAAGCTGTACGAATTGATCTGGACCCGCACCATCGCAAGCCAGATGGAATCGGCCGAGCTGGAGCGCACCACCGTCGACATCACGGCGAATGCCGGCGGCCGCACGCTCGAACTGCGCGCCACCGGCCAGGTGATCAAGTTCGACGGCTTTCTCGCGCTCTACCAGGAAGGCCGCGACGACGAGGAGGACGAGGACGGCCGCCGCCTCCCCGTCATGAGCGCAGGCGAAGCGCTGAAACGGCAGATTCTCGCCGTCACCCAGCATTTCACCGAGCCGCCGCCGCGATTCTCGGAAGCCTCGCTGGTCAAGCGCATGGAGGAGCTCGGCATCGGCCGGCCCTCGACCTATGCCTCGATCCTGCAGGTGCTGAAAGATCGCGGCTATGTGAAGCTTGAGAAGAAGCGCCTGCATGGCGAAGACAAGGGCCGCGTCGTGGTCGCGTTCCTGGAGAACTTCTTCCGCCGCTATGTCGAATATGATTTCACCGCCGACCTGGAGGAGCAGCTCGACCGCATCTCCAACAATGAGATCTCCTGGCAGCAGGTGCTGAGGGATTTCTGGCGCGACTTCATCGGCGCTGTCGACGACATCAAGGACCTGCGGGTCGCCGAGGTGCTGGATGCGCTCGACGAGATGTTGGGCCCGCATATCTATCCGCCGCGCGCCGATGGCGGCGATGTCAGGCAGTGCCCGACCTGCGGTGCCGGCCGGCTCAATCTGAAGGCCGGCAAGTTCGGCGCCTTTGTCGGCTGCTCGAACTATCCGGAATGCCGCTACACCCGCCCGCTCGCGGCCGACTCGGAGGCTGCTGCCGATCGCGTGCTCGGAAAAGATCCCGCAACCGGGCTCGACGTCACGGTGAAGGCCGGCCGGTTCGGCCCTTACATCCAGCTCGGCGAGCAAAAGGATTACGCCGAAGGCGAGAAGCCGAAACGCGCCGGCATTCCCAAGGGCAGTACGCCCGCCGATGTCGAGCTTGAGCTTGCGCTGAAACTGCTCACGCTGCCGCGCGAAATCGGCAAGCATCCCGAGACCGGCCTGCCGATCACCGCCGGCATCGGCCGCTTCGGCCCGTTCGTGCGCCATGACAAGACCTATGCGAGCCTGGAGACCCGCGACGAGGTCTTCGACATCGGGCTCAATCGCGCGGTGACGCTGATCGCGGAGAAGGCCGCGAAAGGTCCGAGCCGCCGCTTCGGCGCCGATCCCGGCAAGGCGCTCGGCGATCATCCGACCCTCGGCGCGGTTGCGGTCAAGAGCGGCCGTTACGGCGCCTATGTCACGGCCGGCGGCATCAATGCGACAATCCCTTCCGACAAGGACAAGGATTCCATCACGCTCGCCGAGGCCATCGCGCTGATCGACGAGCGCGCCGCCAAGGGTGGCAATAAGGGAAGCAAGGGCGGCAAGGCAGCGAAGGCAAAGAAAGCCAAGGCAGCGAAGGCGGAAAAGCCAGACAAGGCGGAGAAGCCGGCCAAGGACGACAAGCCACAAGAGAAAAAGCTAGAGTCTGCGAAAACGTCAGAGTCTGCGAAAGAGTCCGGCAAGACGGCCAAGCCCGCCAAAGTCGAAGCCAAAAAGGCCGGGCCGGAAGCAGCGCCCAAGCCTGCGAAGAAGGCCGCGGTGAAGAAGGCCGTCGCCAAGCCGAAAACGCAATCCACCATCAAGGCGCGCGCGCCGGTCGCGAAAGCCGCCAAGACGTCCGCCGCCAAGCCGGCCCCTGCGGCAAAGACGGCAACCAAGAAGAGCGCCGGCAAGGCGCGCGGATGATGACCACGTGAAACGAACGCGCGACAGCGGCTTTCCAAGCAGGGACGCCCTCGTCGCCTTCATCCGCGCGAATCCCGGAAAAGTCGGAACCAAGGAGATTGCCCGCGAATTCGGCCTGAAGAATGCGGACCGCGCCGAGCTGAAGCGCATGTTGCGCGACCTGGTCGAGCAAGGCACGATCGCCAAGCGCGGCAAGAAGGTCGCGGAAACCGCGACGCTGCCGGTGACCGTGATGGCCGACATCACCGGCCGCGATGCCGACGGCGAGTTGATCGCGACGCCCGCCGAATGGGACGAGGCCGAAAGCGGCGAGCCGCCGAAAATCCACGTTCACATCGCCCGCCAAGCGCGGCCATCAGCAACCGCCGGCGTCGGCGACCGCGCGCTGCTGCGCGTCGAACGCGCCGACGATGATGACGGGGCCGCCTATCGCGGCCGCATCATCAAGGTCATCGAGCACGGGCGCAGCCGCGTGCTCGGCATGTTCCGTGCGCTGCCCGATGGCGGAGGACGCCTCGTCCCCGTCGACAAGAAGCAGGCGGGACGCGAGCTGAACATCGCCAAGGCCGACACTTTGGGCGCAAGAGACGGCGATCTTGTCGCCGTCGATCTGATCCGCACCCGTGGCTTCGGCCTTGCCTCTGGAAGGGTCAAGGAAAAGCTCGGATCGATCGCGAGCGAAAAGGCGATCAGCCTGATCGCGATCCATACCCACGATATTCCGCTCGCCTTCTCGCAAGGCGCGTTGCGCGAGGCCGAAGCGGCACAGCCCGCCGCGCTGAAACGCCGCGAGGACTGGCGCGACATCCCGTTGGTCACCATCGATCCGCCGGATGCGAAAGACCATGACGACGCGGTGCATGCGCAGGCCGACGGCGATCCGAACAACAAGGGCGGCTACATCATCCATGTCGCGATCGCCGATGTCGCCTTCTATGTCCGGCCGGGTTCGGCGCTCGACCATGACGCGTTCCTGCGCGGCAACTCGGTCTATTTCCCTGATCGCGTGGTGCCGATGCTGGCCGAGCGCATCTCCAACGACCTCTGCTCGCTGGTGCCCCGCGAGCCGCGCGGCGCGCTCGCGGTGCGCCTCGTGATCGCGCCCGACGGCCGCAAGCGCTCGCACAGCTTCCATCGCGTGCTGATGCGTTCGGCCGCGAAGCTCTCTTACGCACAGACGCAGGCCGCGATCGACGGGCGGCCGGATGATGTCACGGGCCCCCTGCTCGATCCGATCCTGAAACCGCTCTATGCGGCCTATCACAGCATCAAGCGTGCGCGCGACGCCCGCGATCCGCTCGATCTCGACATTCCCGAACGCAAGATCCTGTTGAAGGCCGATGGCACGGTGGACCGCGTCGTCGTTCCTGAAAGGCTCGACGCGCACCGGCTGATCGAGGAGTTCATGATCCTCGCCAATGTCGCCGCCGCCGAGATGCTGGAGACCAAGGCGCTGCCCCTGATCTATCGCGTGCATGACGAGCCGGCCATGGAGAAGGTACACGCGCTGCAGGAGTTTCTGAAGACGCTCGACGTGCCCTTTGCCAAGGCCGGCGCACTGCGCCCGTCTCTGTTCAATCGCGTGCTGACCCTGGTGGCGGGCCAGGATTACGAGGCACTTGTCAACGAGGTGGTGTTGCGCTCGCAGGCGCAGGCGGAATATTCGGCGGAGAATTACGGCCATTTCGGACTTAACTTGCGCCGCTACGCGCATTTCACCTCGCCGATCAGGCGGTACGCCGATCTGATCGTCCATCGCGGACTGATCCGTGCGCTGGGCTTGGGCGAAGGCGCGCTGCCGGACAGCGAGACGGCGGAGCATCTGAGCGAAGTCGCCGCGCAAATCTCCGTGACCGAGCGGCGCGCGATGAAGGCCGAGCGTGAGACCGCCGATCGCCTCATCGCCTATCATCTCGCCGATCGCGTTGGCGCGACCTTCCAGGGCCGCATTTCCGGCGTCACCCGTGCCGGATTGTTCGTCAAGCTCGATGATACCGGCGCCGACGGGCTGGTGCCGATCCGCTCGCTCGGCACCGAATATTTCGATTATGATGAGACCCGTCACGCGCTGGTCGGCTCGCGCAGCGGTGCCATGCACCGGCTGGGTGACGTCGTCGACGTCCGTCTGGTAGAAGCTCAGCCGGTTGCGGGCGCGCTGCGGTTCGAGCTTCTGTCCGATGGACAGGTTCCGCGCGGCAGAGAACGCGACGGTTTCGAGCGAAGCGAGCGGCGCGCCAAGGATTACACCAAGGATTACGCCAAGGATCGCCCGGCCCGCGCCAAACGCAAAAAGCGCGAAAAGCGCGCCAAAAACAAAAAACCTGACAAGACGCGCAAGCCGGAGCCCAAGAGGTCCGACAAACCCAAAAGGGGGAAATCATGGAAACCATGAGCACCGCCGGTAAAGTCTGGACCCGCGACACGGGTCTTGTCGAGAAGCGGGACGTCTGGGCCGCGCTGAAGCGAGGTTTTCGCGGCCGCTGCCCGCGCTGCGGCGAAGGCAAGCTGTTTCGCGCGTTTCTGAAAGTGGACAACGACTGCTCGGTCTGCGGATTGGATTTCACGCCGCACCGCGCGGACGATCTGCCGGCTTATCTGGTGATCGTCATCGTCGGCCACATCGTGGTGCCGACCGCGCTGTGGATCGAGACCGATTATTCGCCGCCGGTCTGGCTCCAGCTTGCGATCTATCTGCCGTTTACGCTGATCGCCTCGCTGGCGTTGTTGCAGCCGGTCAAGGGCGCCGTCGTGGGCCTACAATGGGCGCTGCGCATGCACGGGTTCGACGACAACCCGCCCGATCACATACCGCCGGTCTGAATAATCAACCAACAAGAACAAGAACAACAACGGGAGAGGAAATGGCAGAGGTCGCGCAGGCCGCAACGGAAATAGCGGAGGAAAAGGAGGCCGACCACCACCCCTATTACCGGCCAAAGGATGCGGCGACGCTGATCCTGGTTGATCGCAGCGCCGCCACGCCGAAAGTGCTGGTCGGCAAGCGCCACGATAATGTCGTGTTCATGCCCGGCAAGTTCGTCTTTCCGGGCGGCCGCGTCGACAAAGCCGACAACCGCGTCCCGGTCGCAGCGCCAATTTCCGGGGAGCTTGAATCGAACCTCTTGAAGGGCAGCCCGAAGATCACGCCGTCGCGGGCCAGATCGCTCGCGATCTCCGCGATCCGCGAAGCCTGCGAGGAGACCGGCCTGTGCCTCGGCCGCAAGCATGAAGGCAAGACGCCAAAGCTGGACGGCCCAAAGCTGGACGACCCAAGACTCAACGACCCAAGGCTCAACGACCCAAGGCGCGACGACTCAAGGCTCCACGGACCATGGCAGCCGTTTTCCGATGCAGGCCTGTTGCCCGATCCGTCAGGGCTGTTCCTGATCGCGCGCGCCATCACCCCGCCCGGGCGCATCAAGCGTTTCGATACGCGCTTCTTCACCGCGGATGCCTCCGCGATCACCCATCGCGTCGAGGGCGTGGTCCATCCCGACGCCGAATTGGTCGAACTGGTCTGGGTCGAGCTCGGCTCGCAGCCGCTCGCTGACCTGCATCCGATGACCAAGAATGTGCTGGGCGAACTGGAGAAGCGTCTTGCTACCGGCCCACTGCGCCATGACGCACCGGTGCCGTTCTTCCATTTCTATGGCGGCAGAATGCACAAGGATGTGCTGGGGGCGTAGTGCCCCCCTCGCCGTCATTCCGGGTGCCCCCTTTCTGTCCGTCATTCCGTGGCGATGCGCCAGCATCGAACCGGGAATCTCGAGATTCCCTGATGCGCAATTGCGCATCTGAGGTTCGCGCTCTGCGCGCCCCCGGAATGACAGGTGTCCTGAGCATTGTCGGAAAAACAAAATAATCTTCTGCGCGCGCACAATGGCGCCGCCCCGCTCCCTCCCTATCTCCTCAACACCACCAACCATCGCGGATGGCGTCCATGGCACAGCGGCAACTCAAGCTCGGCGCGTTCATGCGGCCGGTCAGCATTCATACCGGCGCGTGGCGCTATCCGGGGGCCTGGCCGGATGCGAATTTCAGCTTTCCGCATCTCAAGGCGCTGATCCAAAAGCTGGAGGCCGGCAAGTTCGACGCCTTCTTCATGGCCGATCATCTGGCCGTGCTGAACATGCCGATCAATGCGCTCAAGCGCAGCCACACCGTCACCTCGTTCGAACCGTTCACGCTGCTCTCGGCACTGGCGGGCGCGACCGAGCATATCGGCCTGATCGCGACCGGATCGACCACGTTCGATGCGCCCTACCATGTCGCGCGCCGCTTCGCCTCGCTTGATCATATCTCTGGCGGGCGCGCCGGCTGGAACATCGTCACGACGTCGAACCCGGATGCCGCGCTGAATTTCGGGCTGGACGAGCATATGGAGCACGCCGAGCGCTACAAGCGCGCGCGGGAATTCTACGACGTGGTCACGGGCCTCTGGGATTCCTTCGCCGACGACGCCTTCGTGCGCGATGTCGGGCAAGGGCTCTATTTCGATCCCGCCAAGATGCGTGTGCTCGACCACAAGGGCGAATATCTCAGGGTGCGCGGGCCGTTGAACATCGCGCGGCCCGTGCAGGGCTGGCCCGTCATCGTGCAGGCTGGCGCGTCCGATGACGGCAGGCAACTCGCGGCCGAGACCGCGGAAGCCGTGTTCACCGGCGGCGGCAGCCTCGCTGACGGTCAAAAGCTCTATGCCGACATCAAGGGCCGGGCTGAAAGGGCCGGCCGCGATCCGGAGCACCTCAAGATCCTCCCCGGCGCCTTTGTCGTGGTCGGCGACAGCGTCGAGCAAGCCAAGGAGAAGCGCGCTCTGCTCGACAGCATGGTGCATTACGACAGCGCGATCGCCTCGCTTTCGGTCATACTCGGCACCGACGCTTCAGGCTTTGATCCCGACAGTCCGCTGCCGCCGATCCCCGAGACCAATGCCTCGAAGTCCGGCCGGCAGCGCCTGGTTGATGTTTCGGCGCGTGACAATCTTACCGTGCGCCAGCTCGCCCAGCGGGTTGGGGGCTATGGCGGCCTGTCCTTTGTCGGCACGGCGACGACGATCGCCGATCAGATGGAGGAATGGCTGATGAGCCGCGGCAGCGACGGCTTCAACATCATGTTCCCCTATCTGCCTGCTGGACTTACCGATTTCGTAGACAAGGTGGTCCCGGAACTGCAGAGGCGCGGGATTTTCCGCAGCGCGTATGAGGGCAAGACCCTGCGGGAGAATCTCGGCCTACCCCGGCCAAAGAACCGATTCTTTGAAGCCTAAAAAGCCAGATTTCTCAGGTAGCGGTAACTTGACTTTGCGCGGTGAGCGGCTAGTTTGCCGGCCGAACGCGGACCGGTCTGGCCGGCGCCTACCCCATATTCTCTCGACTTTTCGGAGGTTTTCCGAACATGGCCAAAGCGGTCACCATCAAGGTCAAGCTCGTGTCCACGGCGGATACCGGCTTCTACTATGTCGCCAAGAAGAACTCGCGCACAATGACCGAGAAGCTGGTCAAGAAGAAATACGACCCGGTCGCGCGCAAGCATGTCGAATTCCGCGAAGCCAAGATCAAGTAAAATCGCGGACTGCTACTGACTTCTGCGGGGCCGTCTGGCCCCGTTTTTATTTTGTGGCTGCCTGTGTTCGCCTGTACCCTTTAGAGCGCAATGAGATTAGGTTCGATCGCCATCGCGCTCTAGCCCTTTGTTTGAGCATGATCTTTTCGGAAAACCGCTGCACACTTTTCCGTATCATGCTCTAGTCACGCAGAGGGTGCCGATGGTCGCGTCGCTGGACGAAGGCAATGTTGGTGGCTATTCCGTCGCCTATAGCCGCGATGACACCTACTTTCCCGTCTATATCACCGCAGCGCTGGCCGCGATCTTTCTGACGGCCGCCTGGATCACGGGCGATCTCTACTGGCTGCCGCTCGCCCTCGCCGCGGCCGCCTTCACCTACTACAACATTCCGCTGCTCGAGACAGGGCGGCCCACCATCGGCGCCAATCAATATGGCATCTTCATCCAGGCGTTCGGGCTGATCCGCTGGCGTGCCATCGAGCGCATTGACCTCGTGGAGATCGCCGAGCGCGCGATGACAGTCCATGAGCTGCAAATTTTACTCGGCGCGCCGCTCGGCAGCGCGCTGGTCGTCGACTGGCGCACGCAGCCGGCCTATCGGCGATTCATGCGCCTGCCCTGGAGCATGAGCCACACCAACATGGTGCGGGTGAACCTCGAACCGTTCGACCAGCCGCCCGACGTCATCCACCGCACCTTCCTCAGGATGTGGCGCTACTATCGAAGCTGATTCTGCATCGGTATCGAACTCGCGCGTAACGCTCGAATTCTACATTGCAACCGTAGCACGACATCGATCTCAGGCTTTCCAGATAAAGATCATGTCCGCCCAGTCTGCCCCGCGCGACGGAGTAGCATTGCCGGAAAAGTGATTCTTGAGTCACAGGACATAAAGAGGAGTTATCTTGAATGCGCGGGCCGAACCGCGACAATCGAAATGCCCTGTATTTGCCGAGGACGGGAGTGACAATCGTCGCAATGACGGTCGAAGCTCTGCTCAGGGCGGAGCAGCAGCATCGGGAGAGGCAGCATCGGGAGACATTGGTCCCCGCATGCTTCATCAAGCGACTGCATGCGCTCCAGTGGAATACAGGACGGAACTGCTGGAACTGCTCTAATGAACGAAATCAAATTCGATGGCGAGCCGGACGCTTGGATCGATGCGCTAGATCCGCACCAAGCGAACAGTGTTCGGCAAATGCTGGCAGCAGGCCAAAGCCCAGATGACGCCGCACTGAACTGGCTGACAAAGGCAAGCCCGGAAGACGTTGCCAACTTCGGCGGCGCAAGTGGGCCTCGACTGTACTATGAGCGCGTCATGGACGAACTCCGCAAGCTGATCTGCGGCGGTGATCCTTCGTACGACAAGCTCCGTAAGGACATTTCGGCACTCGTCGAACAGCACAAGGGTGAAGTCGTGGGCATGATCACGGCATCGCTCGGAGCTTCGGTTGGGCTATCCGCGGCAGTGCTTGCTCCGGTCGTCGCAATCGTGCTTTCGCTGGTGACAGAGGTTGGGGTTAATGCGTGGTGCAAAATGCCCGTTTCCAAGGAAGAAGCACCGGCCTAGAGCGTTTTCGAGCGAAGCGTGCGCCGCACTGGATGCGGGGTGGGTACCGGTTCGCGTGAAGAAAACGCGAAACAAGAGACCAGCTAGAAATCCGGTTGCCAATCGCGCAGCTCGCGCGCCGTCTTGGTCACCGCATCGATCGCTGGGAAGGACCCGGCGTCCACCAGCATTGCCCGGGCAAGGCGCAGACTTTGCGCCTCGCACGTGGCTCGGCGTTTTGTATCCTCGATCCACTCGAAATCGATGTTGTGCGCCAGCCCGAGGATGCGGCGGATGATCTTCGCTGCGGCGAAACCCGCTGTGTCCGCAAACAGCCGCGCCATATAGGCCTGCCGCTCGACCTCAAGCCTCGCCGCACCCACCGTTCCCTCGAACAGCGACGCAGGATAGGCATCGCCCCTGGCTTCGCCGCGCCAAAGCTCTAGGAACTTTCGAGCGAACTCTGTCCAGACGTCTTCGACCGTCTGCAGAATCCACGCCTCAAACGCATGCCGTCCGTCGGGCGAGCGCTCGTGACCGGCGGAGGCAAAATAGCTCATCAACAGGTTGGCGAGCACCGCGCCGATATCGAAGCCCATCGGTCCGTAGCACGCAAATTCGGGATCGATCACCCGCGTGTCGCTTTCGGTCACCATGATCGATCCGGTGTGGAGGTCGCCATGGATCAACGCTTCGGGACTGCTCAAGAACTTCAGCTTGAGCCGCGAGATTGCGACATGTGCGTCGAGGTCTTCGCGGAAGCCGGCGGCCGTCGCATCAAGCCATGGCGAAGTCCAGCGGTTCTGCTCGGCCTCGCGGTAGGGATCAGTGAAAATCAGGTCTTCCGTGATCTTGCAGAGCGCGTGATTGCCGGCGAACTCCGCAATGCCCTCCTTCTTCTCCGCGGCGGGGACAGCGAGGTCGGAACTGAAGAACAGCGTCCGCGCCATGAAGGTCGTGATGTCATCCACAAAGCGCGGATAAAGCGTACCGGCAATCAGCCCCTTGCGCATGATGACATGCGGCTCCAGGAGCTCCATGGCGACGAGAGCCAGCGCCTCATCGCGATGCAGCACGGCCGGCACCAGGCCAGGTGCAAGCTGCGCCTGACGTGTCAGCGCCAGATATTCGTAATGTGAGCGCGATAGCGGCAGCGGCCAGCTCTCGCCGACCAGCCGCACATAGGGCAGCGCCTGCTTGACCGCGAGGCCACCCTTCCCTCCCTTGACGATGAAGACGAGGTTGAGGTTGCCGTCGCCGACCTCGCTGATCGACCAGTCGCCCGATGGTCCGCCAAGCACTTCGGCGATCAGGGGAAGCTGCGCAAGGTAGTCGCGCAGGTCGGCTTCCCGCAGGATCCGATAGCTGTCCGGCCGGGCCGCGTCCATCGCTCTTACTCCCGCTCAAGGAAGTTCGAGCCGACGTCGGCTTTTCGCTTCAAAGGATCGTAGTCGCAAAACACGCTGTCCGCGACCAGCGTATAACTCGCAATGACCGTGTCCTTGCCGAGCTTGACCGAGTTCAGGCCGATGATCGAGGTGTTCTTGCCCCCGTTCCATTTGAACGGGGTCGAGCTCGGCGCCTTCTCGCAGGCCGCGACGGCCTCGGCAAAGACATATGCCTCGACAAAAGCCTTCAGCGTGCGGACCTGAACCGAGAGCCGCCAATCGATATAGACAGCAATGGCGAGCCCTGCGACGAGCAGCACAAGAAGTGCACCGGCAATCCGCTGAAACATCATCCTTCCCCCCGGTCCGCGTATTGCGGCTATTGTTATTTGCTTAAAAGCGCCTGCCGTATCATGCGGCCGGCTAGAAAGGCATCCCCATCAGCTTGGACAATCTCTCGACCGAAAGATAACCGGCACTATAGGCATACATTCCGAGTGCGAACACCACCGCCGAGATCGCCGTGGTCCAAAGCATCTTGCGGCCCATCTGGGTTGCGATCGGCGCGCCGGGATCGGTGCCGGGCGCGCCGACGCCATCCTCATGCTGGCTGCGCACGCCGAAGGGCAGCGTCACGAACAGCGTGACCCACCACAGCACGAAGTAGATCGCAAACCATGTCGAGATCGTGTAGGCCATCGCGCCTGCTCCGGCCCCTCAGGCCTGCTCGATTTCGACCAGCGCGCCGGAAAAATCCTTGGGGTGCAGGAACAGCACCGGCTTGCCATGCGCCCCGATCTTGGGCTCACCGTCGCCGAGCACCCGCGCGCCCTCCTTGATCAGCACATCACGCGAGGTGATGATATCTGTCACCTCGTAGCAGACGTGATGGATGCCGCCATCCGCATTGCGTTCCAGGAATTTGGCGATCGGCGACGCCTCGCCAAGCGGCTGGATGAATTCGATCTTGGTATTGGGCAGCGTCACGAACACGGTGATGACGCCGTGCTCGGGCAGCGGCACCGCTTGCGAGATCTCCGCGCCGAAGGCCGTACCATAGATCTTGGCGGCTTTTTCGGCGTCCTTGACCGCGATCGCGACGTGATTGAGCCGGCCCAGCATGGTTTCCTCCGTCTTGCTCGCGCTTCGTTGGGGCGCGAAGAGCGCGCCTGACGCGCTATACCTCAAGGACATGAACGAGACAGATCGGCTTCTTGCCCCACTCCTCGTTCAGCACCGCGCGCACCGCGCGGCGCACCGATTCTGCAAGCGCGTCGGGATCTCGCCGCCGCGCCCGCGGCAGGCCCTCGACCGTGGACACCACCGCGTCGAACACGATGTCGTCGAGTTCCTCGCCGGCGACATTCTTCTCGGGGATGCCGACAAGATCAACCTCGGGATCGTCGGCGAGCTCGCCTTTTTCGGTCATCGCGACGGCGACAAAGACGCAGCCGGCAAAGCCCATCCGCCGCCGCTCGATCACGGCGCGCGACTTGGCGTCCTCCAGTATCGTCCCGTCCTTGTAGAGGCGTCCCGACGGTAATTTGTCGATGATGCCGGGCTCACCCGGTCCCAGCCTGACCAGATCGCCATTGCGGCAGGTCAGCACCTTCGGCACGCCCGCGGCGCGCGCAAGCTGCGCGTGCTCGTGAAGATGCAGCGCCTCGCCATGCACGGGGATCAGGAGCTGCGGCCGGGTCCAGGCGATGATGTCGCGCAGCTCGTCACGGCGCGGATGACCGGACACATGCACCAGATGCGTGCGGTCGCTGATCACATCAACGCCCTGATCAATCAGGCCGTTGATGATGGCGCCGACCGCCTTCTCGTTGCCGGGGATTGTGCGCGAGGAGAAGATCACGCAATCGCCCTTGTTCAACGTGACCAGCGGATGGTCGTCACTCGCAATGCGTGCCAGCGCCGCCCGCGGCTCGCCCTGGCTGCCGGTGCACAGCGCAATCACCTTATCGGGTGGGAAATGGCCATAGAGGTCGGGCCCCCGGAAATTCTGCACGCCGTCGAGATAGCCCGTCTCGCGCGCCACCTGCACCACGCGCTCCATGGCGCGGCCGACCACGACGACCTCACGCTCGGAGGCTTTCGCGGCATCCGCCACGGCGCGGATGCGTGCGACATTGGAGGCGAAAGTCGTGACCGCGACCCGGCGCCTGGCGTTCTTGACGAGATCGATAAGGGTCCTGGCAACTTCGGCCTCCGAGGGCGAGCGTCCATCGCGTACCGCGTTGGTGGAATCGCCGATCAGCGCCAGCACGCCGGCATGACCAAGCTCGCGCAGCCGCCGCTCATCCGTGGGCAGGCCGATGATCGGGGTCGGATCGATCTTCCAGTCGCCGGTATGCAGCACCGTTCCGATCTCGGTGTGGATTGCCAGCGCATGCGATTCCGGAATCGAATGCGCGACCGGAATGAACTCGACGTTGAACGG
>Ga0210406_10000612_pt1 | contig 48211 bp, 36 predicted proteins | sample IncBWC30MmetaG_FD_155454 | JGI IMG/M metagenome (GOLD analysis project Ga0210406, IMG submission 155454) | Forest soil microbial communities from Barre Woods Harvard Forest LTER site, Petersham, Massachusetts, United States - Inc-BW-C-30-M | ecosystem: Environmental > Terrestrial > Soil >...
AGTTCGCGCGAGGCCAGGATGGCGTCTTCGTAGAAAAGTTCGTAGAAGTCGCCGAGACGGAAGAGCAATAAGGCGTGCGGGTAGCGCGATTTGATTGACTGGTATTGCTGCATCAGGGGCGTGGTGGCGTCGGTCATGGCAGAAAGCGACCAGTGATCAGCGACCAGCGGTCAGCGGAAGGCGGGCCGAGAGTAGCGAACGAATCTTGCTCGTGTGCAAAGAAGGCAAGAGAGATTCCTCGCTTCGCCCGGAATGACGACGAGGGCTGAGAGCGGTGCGGTTTCATGCGCGGATACCTAGCTGGGAGAGGAGGAATGCGTAGTCCAGGGCGATTTCGCGGAGGTAATCGTAGCGGCCGGAAGCGCCGCCGTGACCTGCTCCCATGTTGATTTTGAACAGCAGCTGATTCGAATCGGTTTTCCGGCTGCGTAATTTCGCAACGTATTTTGCCGGTTCCCAATACATAACCTGGCTGTCGTTCAGTCCGGTTTTGATCAGCATAGCCGGATACGGCTTGGTTTCTAAATTTGTGTAAGGGCAATAGCTCTTCATATCGAAGTAGTCTTTCTGGATTTGTGGATTGCCCCATTCCTCGTATTCGCCGACAGTGAGGGGCAAGGAAGCGTCGAGCATGGTGTTGAGCACGTCGACGAATGGGACGTGGCTGATGACAGCGTGAAAAAGATCGGGACGCATGTTGGAGACGGCGCCCATTAACAGTCCACCTGCGCTGCCACCTTCGATGACAAGTCTTTCGCTACTGGTAAAACGCGAAGCGATCAAGTATTCGGCTGACGCGATGAAATCGGTAAACGTATTTTTCTTTTGATGCAGGCGGCCGGCATCGTGCCACGGCTTGCCGAGTTCACCTCCGCCACGGACGTGCGCGATAGCGTAGATCACGCCGCGATCGAGCAAGCTTAGACGATTCGAACTGAAATTTACCGGTATCGAGAGGCCGTAGCTGCCATAGCCGTAGAGGAGCAGAGGATCGCTGCCGTCGCGCGCGGTGTCTTTGCGATAGACGATCGAGAGAGGTATGCGTGTGCCATCTACCGCCACCGAATGGAGTCTTTCGCTGGCGTAGAGAGTTGCATCGTAGCCGCCGAGGACCGGCTGTTGCTTGCGCAAGGTGCTTTGCCGGTTGCTGACGTCAAAGTCGAAGATGGAGCGCGGTGTGATGAAGGATTCGTACGAATAGCGGAAGTGCGCCTGTTCGAACTCGGGATTCATCCCGGGAGCGGCATTATAGGCAGGCTCGTTGAAATCAATCCGATAAGAAACTTGTAGCAAGTCGTCGGAATTCGCAGGAAGCGGAATGACGCGCAGGAAGGGAAGACCGTCTTCGCGTTCGAACAAGACCAGGTGCGAGCGGAAGGACAGCGCAGCAGAAAGCATGATTGGGCGATTCGGAATTATTTCCTGCCAGTTCGAACGCTGCGGATCGGCAACGGGGGCCGTGACAAGCCGGAACGTGCGTCCTCCAGAGTTTGTGCGAATCAGAAAGACATCGGCCGGCGATAAATCCTTTTCAGTCGCCACAAAATTCGAGTGATGGTCGAGGTAATATTCGTGGGCATCTTGGCGCGGCGCGATCAACTGAAATTCGCCGGATGGATCACCGGCCGAGAGGTAGCGCGCTTCGCTGGTGGTGTGGCTGGCGGAAAGCAGGATGAGATAGGCGCCACTGCGGGTGCGTTCAATTTCGATCCGGAAACGTTCGTCGCCTTCTTCGAAGAGCAGTCGGTCGGGGTCAAGGTCGCCTAGCGTGTGGCGGTAGAGCCGGTGTGAACGCTTGGTGACCGCGTCTTCGACCGTATAAAAAAGTGAACGGTTGTCGGCGGCCCAGGCGGCGCTGGTGACTCGTTCGGCGTGAAATGGCAAAAGATCGCCGGTTCGCAAATCTTTAATTTGCAAGGTGTACTGACGGAAGCCGGTGGTATCGGTCGAATAAGCGAGCAGTTGATTGTCATCGCTGACTTCGAACGCGCCGAGGCCGAAAAAACTGTGACCTTCGGCTAAAGCGTTTAGATCGAGCAGAGATTCCTCGGGGCTGTTGGTAGGTCCCGGCTGACGATAATGAAAGGGATATTGTTTGCCCTCGAGCGTTTTTGTGAAATAAAAATAGCCGCGCAGTTGGTAGGGAACTGTTAAGTCGGTCTGCTGAATGCGGGACAACATTTCGCGGTAGAGCACTTCCTGGAAGGCTTCCGTCGGGCGCAAGACGCCTTTGCTATAGGCGTTTTCGGCCTCGAGATGCTGGATGACCTCGGGATTATCCTTTTCGCGGAGCCATGCGTAGTCGTCAATGCGCAGGTCGCCATGCAGGTAATGCTCGACCGGCCTGCGATCCGCAACAGGCGGCCGGGGATGTGCGGACTCGCTGACGGCGTCTGGTGCAAAGATTGATTCTGAACTGCTTTTAGGTTCCATTTTTCTGATTTTCGGCGAAGCTGACGGCTCGGCACCGAATACAATTGGTGCGCGTTGGTTATACTAGCGGAAGTCGGACCACCGCAAAAGCGGGAGCGAAAGAAGAACGAAACGCGAAGGGAAGCGATGGGGAAAGAAACCGAGATCAAGTTGCCGGTGCGGGACATTAAGGCTTTCGAACGAAAGGTGAAAAAGCTTGGCGGAAAGCCTGTTAAAACCGGGAATGCGCGCATCCATGAGTTGAATGTAATTTTTGATACTCCGGACGGCGGGCTGGCGAAACACGGACAGTTGTTGCGCATCCGAACCGAATCGGTGCAAGGTGGCAGCAAAAAAAAAGAGACACCTCACCGAGTGATGCTGACCTTCAAGCAGCCTGCGGTGCGCGCCGTTGATGAAGACGGCAGCAGATTCAAAATACGGGATGAGACCGAGGTTGAAGTGGCGGATGCCGCTACGCTCGGAAAAATTTTCGAGGGGCTCGGGTTGCGAGGCTGGTTTTCCTATGAAAAATACCGGACGACCTGGAAGCTGGGCGCTGCGACGCGTTGGGCCAAGGATCTTCTGATTGAGCTCGATGAAACTCCCGCCGGGACATTCGTGGAGCTGGAGGGTCCGCCGGAGGCTATCGAAAAGGCAGCGGAAGCGCTCGGCTACTCACGAAAAGACTATCTGCTGAAGAATTATCTGGAGTTGTACGCGGAAGATTGCAGGCGGCGGGGTGTTCCGCCCGGCAATATGCTGTTTGCATCCGGAAAGAAAAAGTAAACCGAGCCGGCAAAGAGCGAAAAATAAGAAAAGATTCCAATAAGTGTCGTTTTTTCTTGACTTTATTCGCCAACCAACTTAACACTACGCTCGGAGTCAAATTTTTTCGATGAATTCTCCCAAGGAACCCGAACCTGGCCCCTGCCTTCGTGTTTTGAAGTCCAGATTGGGGCATAAGGCAGGACGGATTTTGAGGATCGCTTCCCGCGAAAGCGAGGGGTACGTCCAAGGGATAAAGGTGGAGGAGTTCATCGGCGGCTAGGGCAAAGTCATTTCAGCGGTTTTTCGCGCCCGCGGCCGTGGGATTCCGGCAAGCGGGCTTTTTTATCGTCCGCTGATGGGAGCAAGCCATGCTTTATGCGACGGAACTAATGGGAGCGAAGACCTACGACGCTCAGGGAAATTATGTCGGCAAGATTCGCGAATTCTTCATCGAACCAGCGGACCAGCCGAATCGCATCTCACACTACCTGCTGTCACGGGGGAGCTTCCAGCCGCTGGTGGCGCGCTACGATCAGGTCGCGTCGGTGGCCCCCGGCAATGTCCGGCTGAATGTAAATGAACGGCTGCTGGAGCCATATGAGCCAAACGAAGCCTGGCTGGCGGTGCAGAAGGATTTGCTGGATCAGCAGATTATTGACACCGCTGGACGAAAAGTAGTTCGCGTGAACGACGTGGACCTTGCCGAGCAGCGCACCAACGGCACGATCGAGCTGCGCGTGACGCAAGTGGATGTTGGCTTGCCAGGGGCGGTGCGGCGCCTGTTCCAGGGAATCGCGCCACAAAAATTCATTCGCAAGGTACAGGGGCACTTTCCGCCACGTTCGATTCGCTGGGAATTTGTGAACCTGGTGGAATCGGATCCGCTGCGAAGGCTGAAGCTCCGCATCACACACGAAAAACTTGAAGATCTGCACCCCGCCGATCTTGCTGACATCATGGAAGACCTGTCAGCCGCGGAACGGCAGGGAATCATTGCGTCTTTGGATGAGGAGACCGCAGCCGGGGTCCTTGCGGAATTGGACACGCGTCTAACTTCCCAGATCGTGGAAAAAATGGACCCGGAAAGAGCCGCGGACATTCTGGAAGAAATGGCCCCGGACGCTGCGGCTGATTTGTTGGCCGATCTTCCCAAGGAAACGTCGGAAGAATTGCTGGAAGAAATGCCGGGGCACGAAGCGGCCGAAGTACGTGAGTTGCTGGAATTCGATCCTTCCACGGCTGGCGGAATAATGAATACCGAGTTTGTTTTTGTGGGCGAAGGATCGACACGCGACGAGGTTTTGCACTGGATGAAGGAACAGGACTTAAATCTCGACCAACTGGACACTATAGTGCTCCTGGACCGTGCCGCGCAGTTTTCCGGCACAGTTCCGGTAGCGCGCTTGCTCCTGGCTGATCCGGAGCAGGCGCTGGCTGGACTCAAAATCGAGCCGTTGCTCTCGCTGCCGCCGGATGCCAGCGAAAAAGAAGTGTTTGAAATTTTCGATAAATATAATCTGCGGATGTTGACCATTGTGGATGGTGATAACCGCCCGGTCGGGGTGGTCACGGTAGACGACGTGGTATCGAAATTGATGAAGTGACCTGATGAAGTAAAAAAGGGAAGAAGCGATCGAGATGTGGAATCGCGAGAACATCGAGGCGCAGTGGGCCGGCTGGGCGGGGCGCGCAGAGCGCGTAATGTCGGTGGTGCGCCCCTATCGCCACAGACTTGCGCTTTTTTTCGCGGTGGTGGGTCCCGGACTGATCGTGTCCAACGTGGACAACGACGCGGGCGGAATCTACACCTACGCACAATCCGGAGCCAAGTACGGAAACACGGTGCTCTGGTCGTTGATCCCGATGACCCTCGTGCTGTATGTGTCGCTCGAAATGTGTTCGCGCATGGGCGCGGTCACCGGTAAAGGCCTCTCCGATTTAATCCGGGAAGAATTCGGCTTTCGCGTGACATTTTTTCTGATGGCCGTCGTGCTCGTGGTGAATCTCGGCAACGTAATGGCGGAGTTCACCGGAATCTTGTGGGCCACGGAGAAACCGTTCGGTATCAGCCGGTTTATTTCCATACCGCTATCGGCCGCAGCGGTTTGGGCGCTGGTTGTTGCCGGCTCCGCAAAATGGGTTGAGAGGATCTTTTTGACGTTTTGCTCGATCTACCTGGCCTATGTGGTTTCGGCATTTCTTGCTAAACCGGAGTGGCTGATCGCACTGCTGCATCTGCTGCCGCCGCAATTAATGCATTACATCCCAACGGTACGGCAGTTCGTGCAAGTCCCGCCGTTCAGTGCCAGCTACGCGATTATCCTGGCGGCGCTTGTGGGAACGACCATTGCTCCCTGGCAGCATTTCTATCTCCAGGCTGCCGTGGTGGAAAAGCGCGTGGGGCCGCGGCAATACGCCACCACACGGAAGGATGTTCTCGTCGGCAGCGTCAGCTGCATGGTGATCGTGTTCTTCATCATCGTATGCACCTCCGCAACTCTGTACCGAGCCGGGATTCACGAAATTGACGACGCCGGCACTGCCGCGCTGGCCTTGAAGCCGCTGGCCGGCTCCTGGGCAACGTTTCTTTTCGCCATAGGTCTGTTGAATGCCTCGCTCTTTGCAGCTTCGATTCTTCCGCTGTCCACCGCCTACGTGGTCTGCGAAGCCATGGGATTTGAATCGGGCATTGACCGCAAATTCAGCGAAGCCAAGATCTTTTACGGCCTTTACACTGCGTTGATCGCCGCTGGAGCGATTTTGGTTCTGGGGCTCGGCCAGTTCGCTTCGATCATTCTTCTGTGGTCGCAAGTGCTCAATGGATTCCTGCTGCCGGTAGTCATGATTTTCATTCTGATCCTAGTCAACCGGCGCGATCTGATGGGCGAGCAGACCAATCCCAAAGGGTTTAACTGGGTCGCGTGGATTTCCACCGTCGCGGTTACCATCCTGACGGTAGTTGTTGTCTATTCATCGATTCGCGAAATCATTGGTCGTCCGGTCCCCTAGTATATTTCCCGGTTGTCATTTCAGAAACCAATCCGATAATCCGTTGCGGCCTCCCGAATGCCATGTTAACTTTATGCGGTAAAGGAGAGCGCCACCTAATCCCGTGACCGAACCCTCCTCCCCAAAAACTCTCCACGTCGCGTCCTCCCACCCGCTTGGAGCGGTGACGGCTGAAGAGGCGTTTCTGCTGGAAAAGCTGAACCTTGGCCAATTGCCAAAGCATCTGGCGGTGATCATGGATGGCAATGGCCGCTGGGCGCAGCGCCGCCATTTGCCGCGTATCGCAGGCCATCGCAAAGGAACCGAAACCGCTCGCGTCGCCATCGAAACTTGTTCGCGGCTGAAGCTCGAGGCGCTCACGCTTTACGCTTTTTCCGTGGAAAACTGGCGGCGTCCGAAAGCTGAAATTGATTTTCTGATGCAGTTGCTGCGCGAATATCTGCGCCAGGAGATGCCGCTCATCCAGCGCAATAATATTCGCATGCGTTTTCTGGGCCGGTCGGACGAACTTCCGGCAGCCGTGCAGCGCGATACGCACGAAGCCGTGGAAGCAACGGCAGGAAACACCGGCATGGTTTTGTGTATCGCTCTTAATTATGGCGGGCGAGCGGAAATCGTGGATGCGGCGAACGCCCTGCTGGCCGAACGCCACGCCGCCCTCGATTCACGAAAACTCACAGAAAGCGAACTCGAGCGCCATCTCTATACCGCTGGACTGCCTGATCCCGACCTGCTGATTCGAACCAGCGGCGAAATGCGCGTAAGCAATTTCCTGCTTTGGCAGATCGCTTACGCGGAAATTTTCGTCACCGAAACGCTGTGGCCGGATTTTAACCGCCCGCGTCTGCTCGAAGCTTTCGTGGATTTCCAAAAGCGTGACCGGCGCTATGGCGGCATCGGCGAAAGCGAAGAAGCGGAAACAAGCGCGTCCCGGCTTGCCCGCAAGTAACGTAACTTCCGCTGTCCCGAATTCGTTTTCCACGCTAAAGCCTCTCCCGTTATGATGTTTGCTCAGTTCACTTCAATTCCTTTGCCGAGGCGAAAAGTTCGATGACCTGGAAACGCGTGGCGACCGCGGTTGTGCTGATACCGCTGGTCGTCAGTCTGGTGCTCGCTGCGCCCACGGGGCTGGTTGCAGTAGCGCTGGCATTGGTGATTCTGCTGGCGATTTTCGAATATTTTTCACTCGGAGAAGCGATTGGCCACCGCGCGTACCGCTTGTGGACCGCCTCCACTGCCATGCTGCTGCTCTACGTGCAATATCTCGCGGCCATGGACGCGCAACATTCCCTGAACGACGGCCCCGCGATTCACAGGATTTTTGGACTTTTCCCACTTGCAACTCCATCGGTTGGGGATGTCCTGTTCATCTTCCTGATTGGCATAGCGATCCTGACTCTAACCACGCGCCGTTCGATGGTCGAAGCCCTGCCGGCCGCGGGCATCAGTTCATCCGCGCTTCTGCTGGTCGCGCTTCCCCTGACCTTGGCTGTGCGGCTGCACGGCATTTCTCTGGTCGGCAAATATCTGCTGCTCTTTTCGCTGGTAATCACCTGGATCGGAGATAGTTCAGCCTATTTCGTCGGCCGCGCCATCGGCAAGCATGCCTTCGCGCCCCATTTAAGTCCGAAGAAAACTTGGGAAGGCGCGGCGGCAAGCTTTTTTAGCTCGATCCTGATCGCGATTGCGCTGGCGGCAACCCATCTTGTGAATATTGCGGTAGTACATTTGATCGGCATCGCTGCCCTCGGCAATGTCGCCGGACAAATAGGCGACCTGCTCGAATCGGCGTACAAGCGCAGCGCCGGAGTAAAGGACTCCGGCACCCTCTTGCCGGGACACGGCGGCGTGCTTGACCGTATAGACGCACTCATCCTCGCCGTCCCGGTTGTCTGGTATTATTGGTTGTGGATCTACTCGCCGCGCGCGTAAGTCCGCTGGGTCTCCGCCTCAGACTTCTAAAATAAGGGATTCTTAATTGAAGCAGCTTGCCATTCTGGGTTCGACCGGTTCGATTGGCCGCCAATGCCTATCCGTGGTGGATGCTCTTGCGCCGCGCTTTGGGGTGGTCACGCTGGCAGCGGGCGGCAATCTGGATGAATTAATTGCACAGATCGAGCGTTACCAGCCGGAAATTGTTTCTGTTGCGGATGCGCAGAAAGCGGATCTACTGGCATCGCGGTTACGTGAAAAGGGACTTGCAAAACTGCCAGAAATTCATCACGGAGCAGGAGGAATGCTCGCCGTTGGCACCCATCCCCAAGCTGACATCGTAGTTTCGGCAGCCGTTGGCGTGGTCGGCCTTCCAGCGACATACGAAGCGGTAAAGCTTGGCAAAACGATCGCTCTTTCGAACAAGGAAGTCTTGGTCGCAGCAGGTGAATTGGTGATGGCCGCCGCTTACAAAGCCGGCAAAGAGCTGCTTCCCGTAGACAGCGAGCACAACGCGGTTCATCAGTGCCTTCGCGGCGGAACTCGCGGCGAAGTTCGTCGCTTAGTCCTTACCGCCTCCGGAGGGCCGTTCCGCAAGAAGCCCATCAAAGACCTGGAAAACGTTTCGGTCGAAGAGGCGCTCGCTCACCCCAACTGGAAAATGGGCAACCGCATCACGATTGACTCCGCCACCATGATGAACAAGGGCTTCGAAATTATTGAAGCCCGCTGGCTCTTCGACATGAAGCCTTCTCAGGTGGACGTGGTAATCCATCCGCAATCCACAGTTCACTCCATGGTCGAATATGTGGACGGCTCCATTCTTGCGCAACTCGGCGCAACAGACATGCGCATGCCGATTCAGTATGCGTTAACCTATCCTGAGCGGGTGGCATCTAACCAGGTAGACCTGGACTGGGCCAAACTCAAGCGTCTGGACTTTGAAAAGGTTTCTACTCGGCGCTATCCTTGCCTGCGGCTGGCCCGCGAAGCCATGAAAAAGGGCGGGGCTTGGCCCTGCGCCTTAAATGCGGCGGACGAAGTCGCGGTCGCGGCATTTCTGGAACGCCAGATTCCGTTTCTTGGAATAGCAGAAGTTGTGGAGTGTGTTTTGTCCCGGACTCCACGGGTTCGGATCGAGAAGATGGACGACGTGCTGGCCGCTGACGCAGAAGCGCGGCGAATTGCGAAAGAAGAAGTAAGCCGTATGGTCGGAAAAGTGATGGCAGTTTCGGTCAATTAAATGGGAAGGTGGCCGCGTCAGCGGCCGTCTTTCAAAAGAGGTTGCTCGCACTATGGCATTGGATATTCTGATTGGCGTCGCACTCGTTCTGGGTATCATCATTCTGGTGCACGAGTGGGGACATTTTATCGTCGCGCGTCTCTGTGGCGTGCGCGTTGATGTATTTTCCATTGGATTCGGCCCGCGGCTGCTTGGCTGGAAGCGCGGCGCCACCGATTGGCGCATCAGCGCGATTCCGCTTGGCGGTTATGTACGCATGGCCGGGCAGGATCTCTCTGACGTCGATTCGAACGATGTCGCTCCCACTGGAGCTTCCGACGAATTGATGAGCAAGCCGCGCTGGCAGCGCGCACTGATCGCGTTCGGCGGTCCCGCCGTAAATTTTGTCTTGCCACTGATCTTACTGAGTGCGCTGTACGGCATGGTAGGGTTGCCCGAGTCCAGAATTCTCAAGCAGCCCCTGCAGGTGAGCTACATCTCGACTTCGTTGCCGCAGCCAAGTCCCCTTCAACCCGGCGATCGCGTCATCGAACTCAACGGCTTGAAAAATCCCACCTGGGAAAGCGCTCTGGAGCAACTCGAGCACTTGCAAGCCGGCGCTCCGCTGAATATGGTCGTCGAAAATCACGGCGTTCAGCGTACCGTGCAGGCTACGGTGAAAGATCCCACCTCGTTCGGTTGGCTATTTGGTTTTGTTCCATTTCCTCCGGTGATTGACGAAGTAAGCCCGCGCACGCCCGCAAAACACGCTGGGTTGAGGGCCGACGATCGCATCCTGGAAGTAAACGGAACACCGATCACCTACTGGGGCCAGTTTGTGGATGCTGTCCACCAATCACAAGGCCATCCGGTGAATCTGAAAGTAGCGCGCAACGGCAAACCGCTCACCATCACGGTCACTCCGCAAAAGGGACTTTCGGATAGCGCGGAAAACAATTGGCAGATCGGTGTGGTCAATCAGGACGACACGATTATTTACAAGCGAGTGCCGCTGCGTGAATCGACCGAATTTGCGGTTCGTCGTACTGGCGATTACTTTACCCAGACGCTTGCTGTCGTTGGAAAACTGTTCAGCGGCCGCGCCTCGGTCAAGCAGCTGCAAAGCGTGGTCGGCATCGCGCAGGTTTCCGGCGACGCGGTGCACCGCGGACCTTCCCAGGTCATTGCATTGATGGCCTTCATCAGCGTTAACCTGGGAATTCTCAATCTGCTGCCGATTCCGATTCTCGACGGCGGTCAGATCCTTATGCTGGCTATCGAGGGCCTGATGCGCCGCGATTTGAGCATGGCGGTCAAAGAACGCTTCGTTCAAGTCGGCTTCGTGTTCCTTCTGCTGCTCTTTGCCTACGTCATGTACAATGACGTCGTCGGATTGATTCCGATTCATTCCTGATCACCGGGTTTCAGGGTTTGTACTTGCAAACCCTGAGGTGAAAAAGTTCAGAAGGACTATTTTAGAATGTCCGCCACGCCCGCGCATCGTGCTTCGACTGGCGAGCGCATCAACAGCTCGGAAACCAAAGGCAATCTCACCAAGGTTCTAGGTGAGCGCGGCATTCGTCTGACCCGTCAACGTCGTGTCATCCTGCAGGTGATGGACGACGCCCAACAACATCTCGATGTGGATCAAATTTTAGAACGCGCCAGGCAGATTGACGCCGGTGTGCACCTGGTCACCGTTTACCGCACCATCGAACTTCTCAAAAAAGAACGCCTGATCGACGAACTCGATCTGCTACATCTTCGCGGCGACCGCCACTATTACGAAACGCACGGCCCTCGCGATCACATCCACGTGGCCTGCTTGAGGTGTGGAAAAGTCCGCGAGTTCGAAAGCCGCCTCTACGAGCAGCTAAAATCGCAAATCGAAAAAGACTTCGGCATGAAGGTCACCATCGCCCGCACCGAAGTAGGCGGCTATTGTGCCGAATGCCTCGCCAACGGCAGCTCTTAAAAAAGGTCCCAAACTGCGCTCTGCAGTATGGTTAATAATGGGAACTTTCCCTGGCTTCTGGGTGTCGAATAGTTCATGGATCTTATGCTTGTCATGCCGCGGCAGCGGACAACGGTTCCCATCCTTGCGATCGCAATTATTGTGGGCATCTTGTTGTTTCCAGTGCTTGAGCATTTTCTCGATCAACGGATTACGGCAGGTGGCCCACCAGTTTCGAAGACTCAGAAAGATGGAACCTCTACCTGGGACGAACGAGCGATGTGGTATTGACGTAAGTAACAGTAAATTTCGCCAAACTTCGGAGCGATGGACTAATCCGACAGCATCAGGACTCTGGATTTTCGCAGTAACGTAAAAAACCGATTTGCAGAAGCAATGTCTTTCGCTATCTGAGCGCGCAGCTCGTCCGGGCCGGAAAATTTCTTTTCGCTGCGCAATCTCTTCCAAAACCGCACTTCCATCCGCTTCGCCGAAATGGGTCCGGAAAAATCCAAAAGATGCGTTTCGATTGTCAGCGCGCTCCCGTTGAAGGTGGGGCGAACGCCGATGTTGGTGACCGAACGCCGGCTCTCGCTCTCGCCCTGCAGCAGCGTTCGCGTAATGTAGACTCCGCCGGCCGGCAACAATTCCTGGTCCACGCGCAGGTTCAAAGTGGGGAACGTAAATTTACTGCCGGTTCCAGTTCCGCTGACGATGGATCCTGTCAGCGCGAACGGCCGTCCCAGCAATCGCCCCGCTTGCGTAACATCGCCCTCCGCGATTTCGCGCCGGATCACTGTGCTGGAAACCACTTCGCCGTGCGCCACCACGGGTGGAATTGTGATCACTTCAAAACCAAATGATTTTCCTAGTTTGCGCAACAGTTGCGTGTCGCCAGCCTGCTTATGGCCAAAACGAAAATTCTCTCCGACCAGCAGCGCTCGCACTTTCAGTTCATCCACCAGAATTGTTTCGACAAATTCCGCTGGACTGAGTTTTGACAACTCCAGCGTGAACGGCATCACCACCGCCGCCTCGACGCCAACCGCTCGAAACCATTCCAGGCGTTGCTGGTTCGTAGACAAGCGTTTCGGCGCGGCCTCCGGCCGCAAGATTTTCAGCGGTGCTGGCTCGAATGTGAGCGCCGTTGCGACTGCACCGGTCTTTGCGGCGCGGTCCGTTGCTTCCCGCAAAATGGCCTGATGACCAAGATGAATGCCGTCGAAGTTGCCGATGGCCAGCACACCGCCGCGGTCGCTTGCCACATAAAATTCCCGCCACTGTTCCGCAGCAGTGAACACTGCCAAGCCGTCGCGGCGAGGAGCAATGAATTCGGAACTTGTGATCACCGCTGCTGGAGTGTCGGTGGCGATTTCAAGTTTCAGTCCGTCATAAGCCAATTGAATATTTGCGTGGCCCTGATCGCGCAAACGTTCGTTGGTTGCAGCGTGTCCCAGGTCATGCGCGATGTGCGTAAACCACGCGCGCTTTGGTTTAATTTTTTCCACCAGCGCCAGCGCCTGCTGCACCGTCTGATGCATGGGATGAGGCGTATCGCGCAACGCATCCAGAATCACATCGTCGAGATCCTGCAACAACGCCAGCGACGATTCCGGCACGGAATTAAAATCCGTGAGATACGCGCCGCGTCCGAAGCGGAACCCAAGTACCGTCATTTCGCCGTGCACCAGCGGAATGGGCGTAATCTTCACTCCCAGCAACTCGAATGGACCGTCGATCTCTTTCAAGATTACGCTGGGCACCGTGCTTAATTTTGGTTTCCCATCGAACGCATAAGAAAAAGCCCGGCGCACGATGTCAAACGCTTGTTTGTTTCCGTACACCGGCATCGGTTGCGAGCGGCCAAGTCCCAACGGCCGTAAGTCATCAAAGCCCATTACGTGGTCGGCGTGGCCGTGCGTCAGAAGCACCGCATCGAGCTGATTGATGCCCGCCCGTAGCGCTTGCGTGCGAAAGTCCGGAGTCGTGTCGATCAAAACGTTCTGGCCATTTCGTGAAAGCAGAACGGACGTGCGCATGCGGTTGTCGCGCGGGTCGCTGGAAGTGCAAACGGCGCAATGGCAGCCGATGGTCGGAACACCCATGGACGTTCCTGAGCCGAGCACCGTCAACCGCAGTGTTGCTCCCGAAGTTCCTGCAGAATTTCCTGTCGAAGCTGAACGGGATTGCAAAGTGTTAGCGGACATGATGCGAATTTGGCGATGCGGCGCGTTGTGTTGTGCTGAAGCGCTACCGGCCCTTGGCTTTGCTGGCCGCCTGTGTGGCTTGCGCCGCCAACGCCTGGTTGACTTCAACGTAGGTCATCTTCAACTTGCCGAGAAGGTCCAGCAACAGGCTGTCTTCTTCCGGCGCCAGGTTGCCCTTGGTCTTTTCGTGCACGGCGTCGAGCATGTCAATCAACTCGCGCGCTGCTTCGGGGTCGATCACCGGCTGTCCGGTGCGCGGGTCAGTGTAGGCGCCCAGCACCATTGCGCCGTTGCTTCCGATCATGCGAATCAAATTCTCAAAACCTGCCGAACGCTTGGGAGTTTCGACCGGCGACGTTTTCGCTTCGGAAACTGGTACTGGCGTTTGCGGCGCCTCTGCGGCTTTTTTCGCTTCTTGCTGTGCTTCGCGCTGCTGCTCGGCCACAAATTCCTCGCGCAACTCGCCGTCCGTCGTGAATGGACGCCGGTCGATTACGCGGAACGATTCTTCTGGTTTCTTCTCTGCCACGGTTTTGACCCTCAACAAAAGTGTATGCTGCAAGTTTAGCACGGCTTGGCCTGAAGGCGGTTTCGCCCCGTCCACGCCGTCCACGCTGGTTACTTGAAAATTTACACCCCGCGCCGTAAAGTCTTGGGTTTGCACACGAGGTAGCACTCTCACCGTCCGATGCCGCCAACGAAAAAGAAAAGCCGTAAATTTAAGAAACGCAGTGTTACTCGCACAAAGACCGCTGGCTCGCGCAAGGAATCGGCCGGAGCGTGGTTCGAACGCCTGGTCAAATTACAGACACGCTTGCGCGCGCCTAACGGATGCCCCTGGGACGTCGAGCAGACCCATCTGACGCTTCGAACCTATCTGATCGAAGAGGCTTACGAAGTCCTGGAAGCGCTGGAGAGCGGCGATGACGCAAAATTCGCGGAAGAATTGGGCGACCTGTTGCTGCAGGTTGTTTTTCACGCGCAGATTGCCACGGAAGAGAAGCGCTTTACAGTTGCCGACGTAGTGCGCGAGATTCATCAGAAAATGGTGCGCCGCCATCCGCACGTATTCGGCGAAAAGCGCGCCAAAGACGCTACAGAAGTGCTCAAGAATTGGGAACAGATCAAAGCGGAAGAACGCCGCGCGGAGAAGTCGCAGCAGGGAGCTGGCGGAAATGAAACGGCGCAGCAGCAGGCCCCCGCATCGCTGCTCGACGGCATTCCTCATACGCTGCCCGCGGTCATGCAGGGCTATCAACTCACCCGCCGCGCTTCGCGCATTGGCTTTGACTGGGATGACGTGGAAGGCGTCATCGCAAAGCTTCAGGAAGAATTGGGCGAGCTTGGCGCAGCCCGAACCATACAATCATCTGAACAAATCGAAGATGAACTGGGCGATGTGCTGTTTGCCGCCGTCAATCTGGCCCGCTTTTTGAAAGTGGACCCGGAAATTGCGCTCAAACGCACCAACGCAAAATTTATTTCGCGCTTTCGGGAAATGGAACGATTGGCCCGCGCGTCTGGCCGCACTCTTGCTGATGTCCCACGAAGCGACATGGAACTGCTCTGGGAGCAGGCCAAGGCTGCGGAAGTTGAAAAATCGTTGGCAATTGGGGCCGGCAAGGCCGCCGCACGGCTATGAGCGCATCCACTAAGCCGTCCATTGCTGTGCGCAATTGTGAATCCCTAAAAGACTTTCACGCCTGCGTCGCGCTGCAACGCGAAGTTTGGGGCGAAGAGGATCTGGAGGTCGAGCCGGCAACTATGTTTGTTGTTGCCGCTCATACTGGCGGTCAAGTCCTGGGCGCCTTCGACGGAAACACTCTCGTGGGCTTCACGCTGGCGTTGGCTGCTCTGCGCCATGGCGCGCCCTTTCTGCACTCGCATATGACTGGCGTGCACGCCAATTATCGCGACTGCGGCGTCGGCCGCTTGCTCAAGCTTTTTCAGCGCGACGAAGCTCTGAGCCGCGACATCCGGCTGATTGAATGGACCTTCGATCCGCTGGCATTGCGCAATGCCCATTTCAATCTCAATCGTTTGGGAGCGATTTGCCGCCGTTACTTACCGAATCTCTACGGGGTTACGACAAGTCCCCTGCACCGCGGACTGGCCACGGACCGTCTGGTCGCCGAATGGTACCTGGATTCGCCGCGAGTGGTCGCTGCTGTGACCGGTGAGCCGATTCCATCACCTTCGAGCGCCACGGTTGGAATTCCCAATTTGCTCGACGACTGGATGGCAAGCGACCTGCCCCGCGTCCAGTTGGTCCAGACGGCGGTGCGTGAGCAGTTCGCGGAAGGCTTCGCTAAAGGATATGCGGCCGTTGCGGTGGCAAAAACCGCCGACACAACCACTTACCAGTTGGCTCCTTGGAGCGAATTCTAACCTCGTATGCGTATCGAACAGCTAACGCTCCGCGAACTGCACATGAACCTTGTGGCTCCCTTCCAGACCAGCATGGACACCACGACTGTCCGGCGCATCCTGTTGACCGAGGCGGTGGTGGATGGAGTTGTAGGCTGGGGCGAATGCGTCGCTGGTGAGACTCCCTCCTACAGTCCGGAGACGACCGACACTGCCTGGCACATATTACGCGATCACCTTTGGCCATTGATCAAGGCAAAGCACTTCGGTTCAGCGTCCGAGGTTTGGGAACTCCTCTCCTGGGTACGTGGGCACAACATGGCCAAGGCCGCCCTCGAAACCGCGGTATGGGATGCCGAGGCCAAACAAAAAAATATCTCTTTGGCGAAACTAATTGGAGGAGTCCGCGCAGAGATTGCCAGTGGAGTATCGATTGGAGTTAAAGCTTCACTCGAAGAGTTGGTGCAAGCAGTTAAGGTGGAACTTGAAGCCGGCTACCAACGAATTAAAATTAAAATCAAGCCCGGTTACGATCTCGAACCGGTTCGAAGGCTGCGCCAGGAATTTCCAGCAATCAAATTGATGGTGGATGCGAACTCAGCCTACACCCTTGCCGACGAATCCCTGCTGAAAAAACTCGACAAGTTCTACCTGATGATGATCGAGCAGCCGCTCGGCTGGGACGATCTGTACTCACATGTGCAGCTCCAGAACAAACTCATCACTCCCATCTGCCTCGACGAATGTGTGCATACTGAAGAGCAGGCGCGTGCCGCAATTCGGCTCGGAGCTTGCCGCATTATCAATATCAAGCTGGGCCGCGTCGGAGGCTTCACGCAAGCGCGCCGCATTCACGACCTTTGCCAGCAGAACGGCATGCCCGTCTGGTGCGGAGGTATGCTGGAGTCCGGTATCGGCCGCGCGCATAACATCGCGCTCTCGACCCTTCCCAATTTCACGCTACCGGGAGACGTTACCGCCAGTAAGCGTTACTGGAGCAAGGACATTGTCGAGCTGGAGGTAACGGTCTCCAAGCAAGGCGTGATTCAAGTCCCAAGCGGTCCGGGGATCGGTTTTGCGCCGCGCCTGGACTTGATTGAAAAATGGACAGTGCGCAAGGAAGTGTTGTCGCACAATGGCCATGGTGTTTGATCATGGACGGGTGCAAGGCACGGTGGAATGGTCCGACGTAGTCGCTAGAAGCCCTCGCTTGATGCGATGGGAGTTCCTATGCGGCTTCGGTTACGAACAGGCGACCAAGCACCGCCGCCCTCCGCCAACCATACCGCCACTGCTCGCCGCCCGACATCCTACTAGGCAGCGAGGTTCGTCTGAGGACCGAATCGGCATTATGATCGGATTGAAAATAATTCAGCTTAATGCTCTTCGGGCAACAAACGGGTGGTCACGGTGCCATCTGATTGCGTGATGATCCATTTACGTCAATCGATTCCTTGGCTTCATGCCCCGCGAGCGAGGGCAAGAAATGATGCACAAAGTTTCCGCTGGCATTCCATTGCTGGGCGAAGATTGCCGTTGATTAGTCTTGTGCGAAAAATTACTGGAGGAATCTTCCGTGTCGGGTAAACCATTACGAGAAGGCGGTCCCGCGGCGCGCATCGCTGTGATTGCCGGCGACGGCATCGGGAAGGAAGTCACGCCAGAATCGATCAAGGCGCTTCGCGCTGTCGTCGATTCCAAGAATCAGTCGGCACGCCGACAAATTGAGTTTGTTGAATTCGATTGGGGCGCCGACAAGTTTCTGCGTGAAGGCGTCACGCTTCCTGCCGGCGCGGTCGAGATGTTCGCCAACGAATTCGATGCCATCCTTTTTGGAGCGCTCGGCGATCCACGTGTTCCTTCCAATCAGCACGCCGCGGACATTCTTCTCGGGCTGCGCTTCAAACTGGACCTCTTCGTGAATGCCCGCCCGGTCGAACTTTTCCACGACCGGCTGACGCCTCTGCGCGACCGTTCGACGAATGACGTGCGCTTCATGGTCTTCCGCGAGAACACCGAAGGCCTGTATGTCGGTGTCGGCGGCTTTTTCAAAAAAGACACCGCCGACGAAATTGCCGTTCAGGAAGACGTCAACTCCCGCAAAGGCGTCGAGCGCATCATCCGTCACGCTTTTGACTATGCTCGCAGCAATCAACTGAAGCGGGTGTGCATGAGCGATAAATCCAATGCCATGACCTTTGCTCACGACCTGTGGCAACGTGTCTTCAAGCAAGTACGCCAGGAGTATCCGGAGATCGAGTCCCGCCACCTCTATATTGATACCTTGGCCATGGAAGTTGTACGCGATCCCCGGCAGTTTGACGTGATTGTGACCTGCAATCTCTTTGGCGACATCATCAGCGACCTCGGTGCGCAGCTTGCCGGGGGTTTGGGACTCGCACCGTCAGGCAACATCTATCCTGGCCGCACGTCTCTCTTCGAGCCGGTACACGGCTCGGCGCCCAACATCGCCGGAAAGGGTATTGCCAATCCGCTCGGCTCGATTCTGACGGCGGGAATGATGCTGGACTTTCTGGGCTGGAAATCCGAGGGAGAGAGTCTTCGCAATGCGGTTCGCTCCGCGCTGCAAGAAAACTTTGTAACGCCGGATCTCGATGGAGATAAAGGAACGGTTGAAGTAGGAGATTGGATTGCAGCGAGAGTTGGCGGGTCGACAAGTTAACATATTCAAGTATTACGTTAACTTAGAATTTTGCTGCATACTTGGACGGGGACGGCTCTGGCCGGCGCCGTACGAAATTAAAGTAAGACTTTATCTGCGCCTGACGGCCAACGTAATGAATAACCCCAGCAAGAATCCGCCAATATGAGCCCAGACAGCAACCCCACCATTCACAGTAGTGCCGAGCGAGCCGATGCCGCTGAGAAACTGCAACACAAACCACACGCCAAGGACCACGATGGCGGGCACACGAAATACAAAGATGAAGCCAACCCAAGTCAGAATACGATTACGCGGTTCGAGGACAATGTAGGCGCCAAGCACGCCGGAAATAGCCCCGCTAGCGCCTAGCGCAGGGATCTGCGAATTCAAATTAAACGCAATGTGCATGAGGCCGGATCCTACACCGCAGACGAAATAAAACAGCAAGTACCACAAGTGCCCAAACGCCGCTTCGACGTTGTCGCCGAAGACCCACAAGAAGAGCATGTTGCCCAGGATGTGAGCGGGGCCGGCGTGCAGGAACATGCTGGTGAGTAACGGCAAGAACGTGCCTTCAAAACTCCCATAACCGTTGAGGAACGCCGGTATACGCGCCGGCACCATGGCGTTCGCCGTAACAAATACTTTGAAGGCAAGCGGGGCCAGCGTTAGCTGGTAGAGGAATACCGCAATGTTCGCCAGAATCAGGCCGATGTTCACGAACGCGAATTTGCCCGAAGGATTCTCGTCCCTTAGTGGAATGAACATAGTTTCGCGGTCCTATCCTTTGGAGACGGTAACGCGGCCCATATGTCTTAGAGCGCGTTCAGCCGCGCGATGCAGGACTTTCTCGGAATACTGATTGGGGTGGCGCATCTTTCCGGCGCGTAGCCGCTCGATCGCCCGCGGTGACCTGATTCCACCTCGAGCACCATGGGCCGTGCAGTTCAACCCCGCCGCCGCGCAACTAAACTCCAGCATCCGCTGAATGTCCCAGCACTGCAGCATGCCGTAGGCAAATCCCGCGTGGAATAGATCGCCCGCGCCGGTCGTGTCAACCACATGGACGCGAAATGCCGGGGCATACCAGAAGCGCCGGCCGTCCCACGCCAGCGCGCCGCGCTCACCCATGGTCGTGCACACCAGTCTCGAGCCATACTTCGCGCGGATGTGGGGCAACGCAGCCAGCGGATCGTTCGATCCGGCTAGCGCCTCCAAAATGCCCAAGGACAGGACCGGGAAGTCCACCTGTGCCAGCAGCAGACGCAAGCCCTCATGAAAAACGTCCAAATCGCACATCACTGGCACGCCTGCCTCGTGCGCCCAACTGGATGCCAGTCGTGATGCGCCCGGATACTCACCGTCCACGTGCAGCAACCGGGTGCGCTGAAACCACGCCTGCTTCAGGTAAGACTTCTCAATCTGCACCCGAGGATTCCGATGGCAAACGACTGCGCGGCTCCCGGTAGCCTTCTCGACAAGAATGTAGGATAGGCGGCTTTCCGCACCCGTCGCCCGCGCCAAGTGGTATTCCACACCAAAGGCACGCAACTCGGCGCGGTGCAATTCGGCAGGGTGGTCAGAACCTACCGCGCCTACATAACGAGTGCGCAGGCCCCACTTCGCTGCGGCGACAACGGTGGTGGCTACCTGGCCTCCGAGGCAAACTTCTCTCGCTACCGCGTCGGTTTTCCCGTCGCGCGCAGGGAATTCCGCCAGCCGCAGAACGATGTCCGTCGCATTCTCTCCAATGCCTGTGAAATCGGCGAGGGGCACTTGCATGACGCGAAAGCCTACCTGAAACGGGCCAGAAATCAAAAGGGGAAGCTTGCTTTGCGGTGCGTCCTATAATTTGCGTCCTCGAAAAGATCTGGTTAACAGATTAATTTCATCTGGCTAAGTGCATAGAATCAAGGACGTTGTGCGCATGGTGGTTCCAAAACGTCTCCGCAGCTAAGCGCATGAATGTTCCGCCTTGCGTAGGTAGTTGTCATCGCGCGAGGCGATTTGAGAGCTGCTTCGATCACGCACGCGGCGAGGCGCGCAGGGCTACGCAAGGTAATTCAGAAAAAACTTCCCAAAATACGGCTCGGAAAGTTGCGCAACAGGGAAGCGTATGGTAAGAAATTTGATTCGCGTTTGCGTTCCTTTGAGGCAGTTCCGCGCAAGCGGCGAATCGCAGTCGGCGCGCCGACAAGAGTATGCCCGCCAGGGAAACGGAAGCCATCATTCTGAAGACCTTTCCCTTGGGCGAGGCGGACCGCCTTGTCAGTTTTCTCGGTCGAACGTCGGGGCGCCTGCGCGGTGTTGCTTCGGGCGCTCGCAGCATCAAGAACCGGTACGGTTCGACGCTGGAAGTTCTTTCGCACGTGCAACTGTGGTATGTCGAGCGCGAGACTCGCGACCTGGTACGCATTCAGCAATGCGAACTACTCGAGTCGTTTCACGGAGCGCAAAGTAACTACGGTCTGAGCACCGGACTGGCTGTGATCAGTGAAATCGCGGAGCGGGTTCTGCCGGAGCAGGAAGTCGCGGACTCCATGTTCCGGCTGTTGCTGCTCACGGCTCGGGAAGTCGAACGGCGCGGGGCCTGGCAGTTACCAGTGGCGTACTTCGCCTTCTGGACGGTTCGTCTGGGCGGCTGGCTGCCCCCGCTGCACCGTTGCGCGGTTTGCGGTACCGAGTTTGGCGAACGCCCCGGCTATCACTTTTCGCAATCGGCGACGTTGCTTTGCGAGAATTGCCGAGAGCCGGGAATGCGGCCTTTGGGAAAGCGCGCCAGGGAACTGGCTGAGCTTTTTGCGCTCAGGAAGCTCGACCAGATCGAAATAGCAGCAGAGGCAGAACGTTCGCTGATCGAGTTGCGCGAAGCGGCGTTCAGTTGGATTGAGTTTCATACCGAGCGGAATCTGCAGACGCGGCAATTTTTGGAGACAACTTGAAAGTTAAAGTAAAACGTGAACTTCAACCGAAAGGGTTAAATTTCCAGGATTTGATTTTGGCGCTCTCGCATTTTTGGGTGAAGCAAGCTTGCGTCCTGCAGCAGCCTTACGACGTCGAAGTTGGTGCCGGCACGATGCACCCGGAAACTTTTCTACGCGTCCTCGGCCCGAATCCCTACCGTGTCGCTTATGTGCAGCCCAGCCGTCGGCCCGCCGACGGTCGCTACGGAGAGAATCCGAATCGTCTTTACAAGCATTCGCAACTTCAAGTGATACTTAAACCCGCGCCCGCCGATATCCAGGACATTTATTTGAGGAGTCTGGCCGCCATCGGCATCGACTTGCGCGAACACGACATTCGGTTTGAAGAGGACAACTGGGAATCGCCGACTCTGGGTGCATGGGGCATCGGCTGGCAGGTTCTTTTGGACGGTCTCGAGATCACACAGTTCACCTACTTCCAGCAAAGTGGCGGCTTAGACCTGGATCCTATCTCGGTCGAACTCACCTATGGACTCGAACGCATCTGCGCATTCCTGCAGAGCGTGGACAGTGTTTACGACCTGCGGTGGTCCGACGACAAAACCTACGGCGACATACGTCTGGCGGAGGAGCAGCAATTCTCCGAATACAGTTTCGACCGCAGCGATGCCAAAGCGATTCGGGCTGAGTTCGACCTGCACGAGAAGCAGGCCAAAGAGCTCCTCGACGGTTGGGGGAAGGCTGAAGGGAAGCAGCGAGTCCGCTACCCGCTGTTGGCGGCTTACGACCACTGCCTGAAGTGCTCTCATCTTTTTAACTTGATGGATGCCCGGGGAGTGATCTCCACCACCGAGCGCGCCGCGCTGATGGCTAGAGTGCGCGCGGCGGCCTGCCGCACGGCGGCTAGCTATCTGGAGCAAGTGACCAGTGCGCAGGGAACCGGTGGCGCTCCGAAGCAAGAGGTGCGGCCGTGAGTCCTGCGAAGAAAATGCCAGCCGCAAAGAGGCTAAGCGCCAAGCCCGCGCCCGAGAAGCTGATCGAGTTATTGTTCGAGGTGGGTTGCGAGGAAATTCCGGCGGGAATGCTGCCGCGCGCCGAAGCCGAAATCAAGACTGGGTTGGAGAAGCAACTGACGGCGGAAAACCTGATGGCAGGCGTGACCGTTGAATCGTTCAGCACGCCGCGCCGGTTGACGGTGTTGGCGCGGGGGCTGCCGGTCCGACAGGCCGACGTCGTGAATGAGGTCGTCGGCCCGCCGAAGTCGGTGGCTTACGACGTGGTCGGCGCGCCGACACGCGCCGCTGTCAGCTTCGCCGAGAAGCAGGGCATCGGACTCCACGAAATCTATTTCCTGCAAACTTCCAAAGGTGAGTATCTGGTCGCCAAGAACGTCAAGCGTGGCCGCGCCACCGAGAATATCCTTGCGGATATTCTCCCACGTATCTTGCATGACCTTTACTGGCCGAAGACAATGACCTGGACCGGCTTGTCCGGAGCGCGCTTCATCCGCCCGATTCGCTGGATCGTTGGCCTGCTCGACGGCAAGCCGTTGAAATTTTCCTATGGCGGCATCGCCGCTGGAGACACGACCCGCGGCCATCGCTTTCTTGGATCAGCTGCCATTCGCGTGCGCGGCTTCGCCGACTACGAAAAGCAGCTTCGTTCGAACGGTGTGATCGTCAAGCCGGCGGAGCGGCTGGATAAGATTCAGCGCGAACTTGCCTCACACACCAAGCAGGGCAGTCTCCGTGTGCATCAGGATTCCGACCTGCTGAAGCTAGTCACTTATCTGAATGAATTCCCGTCGGTGATCAAGGGCGACTTCGGCCCAGCATTCCTGAACTTGCCGGACGAGATTCTGGTGACCGTGATGCGCGGGCATCAGAAATATTTCGCGGTAGAGAAACGCAACGGGGAATTGGCACCGCATTTCCTGGCGGTCATCAATCTGGCCAAGGATGGGAAAGGGCTGGTTCGGGCCGGGCACGAACGCGTGCTGAAAGCACGCTTTGCCGATGCACAGTTCTTCTGGGAGTCGGATCAGAAATGTCGGCTCGCCGACTATCTGCCGAAGCTCGAGCGCGTTACCTACGAATCGCGCCTCGGCAGCTACCGCGACAAGGTCGAACGCATTCGGTCGCTCGCGCGCTGGCTCATGGAGCAATGGTTCAATCTCGGCATGGTGCAGGCTCATGTTGCGGAAGCCGACCGCGCCGCCGAACTTGCCAAGTGCGATCTATCCACGGAAATGGTACGCGAATTCCCTGAGCTGCAGGGAATCGTGGGCGGGCTCTACGCCAAGGCCCAGGGCGAGCCAGACGAAGTCTCCGATGCTGTTTACGACCACTATCGCCCTGTCGGCCTCGACGATCCAATTCCCAGAAATCTGATCGGCTGCGCTGTTGCTCTTGCCGACAAGTTTGACTCCATCGTTGGATGCTTTGCGGTCGGGGTTGTCCCGACCGGCTCAAGCGATCCGTTTGCCTTGCGGCGGGCGGCGCTGGGTATCGTCAAAATCATTCTGGAGAAAAAGCTGCCGCTCTCTTTATCGCTGACCATCGCGGCCGCTGCCAAGGCCCTGCAAACGAACCCGCCAAAACGTGCCGTCACTTCCGACCAGGAAAAGCAGATCCTTGACTTCCTGATCGATCGCGCCCGCTTCGTGTTTCGCGAAAAGGAGAATTTCAGTTACGACGAAGTAAACGCGGTTTTCCGCGCCGGCTGTGACGACCTGGTGGATGCACGGCGCCGCCTTGAGGCGCTCCGTGCCATTCGTAAATCGAAGAACTTTGAACCGCTCGCTGTCTCTTTCAAACGTATCCGCAAAATCTTGGAAAAGGCCGCCACCCCTCGAGCACAGGCACAGCAAGTTTCGCCAGGGCTTTTCGAAAACGATGGCGAGCGCAGCCTTCACTCCGCCATGCAAGCCGCAGTCCCACGCGTCAACGAGCACAAACGCGCGGGCCGTTACAAAGACGCTCTCGAAATCATCGCTGCTTTGCGGCCGGAGATTGACAAATTCTTCGAACAGGTCATGGTGATGGCCGAGAACGAAGAGGTTCGCCAGAATCGCCTGGCGCTGCTGTCGGAATTGCTTCGAGAATTTACCACCATCGCGGATTTTTCCGAGATGGGAGGAGAAGGACGTAGTTGAAGTGTTACTTTAAATCGAGAAAGCGCGAGCACTTTCGCATTTTGTCAGCGCGCCGACAATTGTAAAAAATAATCTTCAGAGGACGCCGCGCATGCACTCGTCCTCCGGTTCGCGCAGTTTGCATGTAGCTTCTTACTCCAAATTGTTAGTGAGGCATATCGTGAAGAAATGGGTTTATTTTTTCGGTGCAGGGAAAGCGGAGGGCGACGGCACTTGGCGCGAGCTTCTTGGCGGCAAAGGCGCCGGCCTGGCAGAGATGAGCCGGATTGGCTTGCCAGTCCCTCCTGGATTCACCATTACCACTGAAGTTTGCACGTACTACTACGGGAACAAGAAGGCATATCCGAAGGTGCTTGACGCCGAAGTCCGCGCGACCGTTAAGCGTGTGGAAAAAATCATGGGCACGAAGTTTGGCGACAGAACCGCCATGCCCATGCTGGTGTCGGTCCGTTCCGGCGCTCGCGATTCGATGCCGGGAATGATGGACACGATTTTGAACCTCGGCCTGAATGACGAGACCGTTCTCACGCTCGCCAAAGCCACCAGAAATGAGCGGCTAGCGTGGGATTGCTACCGGCGATTCATCCAAATGTACGGCGACGTCGTGATGAACGTGCAGAAACGTCCAAGTGAGGATCACGAGCCGTTTGAAGTGGTCATTCACGAACTCAAGCACGAGCGGTATCACGCGGACGTCGATGATCCGAAACTGACGGTGAAAGATCTTCAGGAGTTGGTAGTTCGCTTCAAGAAACTGATCAAAGAGCGCACTGGGGAGGAGTTCCCGCAGGACCCGTGGAAACAGCTCTGGGGCGCGGTTGGCGCCGTGTTCGGTTCGTGGATGAATGATCGCGCCGTCGTTTATCGCCGCAAATACAACATCCCGTCTGAATGGGGCACCGCTGTCAACGTGCAGGCGATGGTGTACGGCAACACCGGCGACCAGTCTGGTTCCGGTGTGGCTTTCACTCGCGACCCGGCAACCGGCGAGAAAGTGTTCTACGGCGAATTCCTCATCAATGCGCAGGGAGAAGATGTGGTCGCTGGTGTGCGTACGCCGGAGCCAGTCGCGCAGCTCAAGAACTATCTGCCGAAGGCCTTTCACGAATTGGAGAAAATTCGCCAGACCCTGGAGAAACACTTTAAGGATGTGCAGGACTTCGAGTTCACGATACAAGACGGCAAGGTATTCATGCTGCAAACCCGTAATGGCAAGCGCACAGGTCTTGCCGCAGTGCGCTTCGCGGTTGAAATGGAAAAAGAGAAGTTGATTGACTGGAAGACCGCCATTCGCCGAGTCCCCGCCGACCAGTTGGACCAAGTGCTGGCGCCGGTGTTTGATCGCAAGGCCGTTCAAGCTGCCAAGGTTATTGCGAAGGGGCTGCCTGCCGGCCCCGGAGCCGCCGCTGGCAAGATGTATATGAACGCGGATCGTGCCGCCGCAGCCGCTGCAGCGGGTGAAAAGGTCTTGCTGGTCCGCAATGAAACTTCGCCTGAAGATTTGCGCGGCATGATTGCCGCGGAAGGCATTCTCACCGCGAAGGGCGGTGTCAGCTCGCATGCAGCACTGGTCGCCCGTCAGATGGGTAAGGTGTGCGTCTGCGGAGCTGCGGCTATGCAAATCGATTATGCCGCCAAAACCATGACCGTTGATGGCGTGACGTACAAGGAAGGGGATTTCCTTTCCATCAATGGTACCGCGGGCGAAGTCTATGCCGGGCAAATCCCGACTGCGGCATCGGAAATCGTCCAGGTGCTGATCGAGAAATCGCTCGAGGGCAAGAAGAGCCAGACGTATCAAAACTTCCAAAAGTTGATGGACTGGTGCGGCAAGGTCACGCGGATGCAGGTCCGCACGAATGCCGACACTCCGGAACAGACTGCTCACGCCATCGCGTTCGGCGCCACGGGAATTGGCCTCTGCCGCACCGAGCACATGTTCTTTGAAGGCAATCGCATTGACGCCATGCGCGAAATGATTTTGGCCGACACCAAGGAACACCGCGAAGCAGCACTGGCCAAGATTCTGCCGTACCAGCGGGAGGATTTCGCCGGCATGTTCAGGGAGCTGAAGGGATATCCGGCAACAATCCGGTTCCTTGATCCGCCTTTGCACGAGTTTCTGCCGCACGAAGCCGCGGCGCAAAACGACCTGGCAAAGAAGATGGTAGTGCCAGTCGAAAAGATCAAACAACGAGTTAAAGAACTACATGAATTCAACCCGATGCTCGGCTTCCGCGGTTGTCGGTTGGGAATTGTTTATTCCGAGATTTCTGAGATGCAATCCCGCGCTGTGTTTGAAGCTGCTGCAGAGGTGCAAAAGGCGGGCATCAAGGTCAGCCCCGAAGTCATGATTCCACTGGTGGGCTTCAAGAAAGAACTGGACCTACAGGTCGAACTCGTCCATCGCGTCGCGGGTCAAGTCATGAAGGAAAAGGGTGTGAAACTAAATTACCTGGTCGGCACCATGATCGAGGTACCCCGTGGCGCGCTGACAGCCGATGAGATCGCTCAGACGGCTGAGTTCTTCAGCTTTGGCACCAATGACCTGACCCAAACCTGCCTCGGTATGAGCCGCGACGATTCCGGCTCCTTCCTCGGTCCGTACCAGGAATTGGAGATCGTTAAGAAGAATCCATTCGCCACGATCGACCAAGCCGGGGTCGGCCAACTGATTACGATGGCCGTAGAGAAGGGTCGTAAAACACGCCCCGGCATCAAGCTGGGCATCTGCGGCGAGCATGGTGGCGATCCGGATAGCGTCAAGTTCTGCCATCGCGCCGGTTTGTCCTACGTGAGTTGCTCGCCGTTTCGAGTGCCAGTCGCGCGTCTAGCCGCGGCTCAAGCGGTGGTTGAAGAAGAGCAGGCCAAGAAAAAGAAGAAGTAGCACTTGATGGCGGGACTCTCGATAGATCTAAAGTAATACCTTATATCACGAAAACGGAGCGCGGATCGAAATTGCTCTGTTTTCTTTACCATGAACCGCATCTAAAACAATTACTTTAAGTCGTAACTGTCAAACCTTCGGACCCGCCGAGTGGTGGTCGTAACTCAATACGCGAGTCAGCTTCCAAACGCCGTCTTTGCATTGCCACAGCTGGACGAAGCTCGCTTCACCCGTTCCGTTGGTAGCCGCGGTCTTTGGATGCATAAAGCGGTGCACGCCCATCTCGATGGCTCCGTAGCCCTTCATGTAATAAATCTTCAGCGTACCGGGGACGAGCACGCGTTGGGTGTCGCCAGTACAGATATTGTTTTTGATGCTTTCCGTGAGCTTCTGCCGGCCCAGCGTTACGCCGCCTTGGTCATGGTAAAACTCGACGTCATCTGCCAGCAGGCTATCGAACGTCTTTAAGTCGCAGTGGTTGTAGGCGTCGAATAGCTTTGTATCCAATGCGGTAATGGCCTTGGCCAAGTCGGCCTCACTCTTAATCTCGTCCAATGGCGCGATTTTCTCTTGTGCGTTCGACGGAGCGATGTAAGAGCAGAGAAGCGCCAAAACAAGCCCAGTGCTCCGTACCAAGCATAGAGTCTTCATTAGATCAGGTCTCCGGTTCCGCGCCTAAGAGGCAGGCGCGGTGAAAGGTACGCGCACCCGCGCGCAAATGTTCCGTGACCTGCGAGTTTGAATACCGAGTTCGCATACAATGGCCAACGCGATGGCCAATCATTGAAAGCGGCGGTCCAACTCGAAAATTTGCGCATCGTGCTGGTGCGCTCGCGTAACCCGCTAAACATTGGCGCCGCTGCTCGCGCTTTGAGCAATTTCGGCGCGTTGCATCTTCGCGTGGTCACGCCTTACGAAAAGGCCTTCCGGGAAGCGGTTTCTGCGGTCGGCGCCGCGCCGCTTCTTGCTGAAGCCGAAGAACACGACTCGGTCGCAGATGCCACACGCGACTGCAGCCTGGTAATCGGCACCACGGCCATCGGCCACCGCGAACTGCAGCACGAACTTTACTCACTCGAAAAAGCGGCGAAAAAGATTCGAGAGGCCCTGACGTCAGGCCGGGTAGCCATCCTCTTCGGTTCGGAAAAGACCGGTCTTTCCAATTACGATTTGAGCCATTGCCACTTTCTCGTGCGTATTCCCACTCGCGAAGAACACCGTTCGATGAATCTGGCGCAGGCTGTTGCCATCGTCGTCTACGAGATTTCTCGCGGGGCGCCCGTCGCAAAAGCGAAAAACAAATTGTCGTCGAGCGCTGCGGATATGGATTCCGTCGATCGCATTGCGGAGGCACTGCTCGAAGCTCTGCACATCAGCGGCTACATCCATCGCCGCTCCGCCGCCACCGCCGAAGAAAAACTCCGCCGCATGCTCCGTCGGTTCAAGCTAAGCTCCGGCGACGCCGAAGTCTTCCTCGGAATGTTCCGCAAAATCCTCTGGAAACTGAAATCTCGGTAACGGTTTTTGCTGGGCCAGTTTGCGGTAATCCTACCAATCAGACAAATAACATCTAGGTTCGACCGGAATTCTGCGTGTGACTCTACTACACGAATCGTGTCCCACTGAGGACGAAACAGCGTCATACGCCGAAGGCCGGAGCCTCCGAGGCGAAGCAAGAGCCTCTCCGTCGCCCGGATTCATTTGGAGTTATCTGTTGCCGCTGCGAGAACCGTTCAGTGGCCTCCAAAGTACGCACGGTACCGTACTCGCACAACCAAATCGACTTGCGGTTGAATCACTCAAGAAGGGGAATCTCGCTATGCGACACCGATCGTCGTTTTCCATTGCGCTTGTGGTGATACTAACGATGGAATTGCCAAGCACGATTCTCGGCATTGCGGCCCAGGATCTGAGCATGGGTGACGCGGCGCGATCGGGCGAAGGCTACACAGCGAGTCTCGCGTTTAGCAAAAACGGAGTTGCGCGAGATTAGACTCAAGGCCTTCCGCCGCTATTTCCGGAGACGGTCGGTTTCCGTCGACCTATTCAGAGTTTGGTCCGAATGACAGCCCCATGGCCGGCAGCGTTTATGACTTCCGGACCAAGAAGCTGGTAGTCAGACAGATGAGTGGCATAATTTCCGCGGGTGGAATATTCGGAGGGGGTGTTACGGACAAGCGCCTGACGTTGCGCACTCGCAGTGCCAACCTCCAGTTCGCGGGTTTTGGCTCCAACTCCAAGCTCTCAACTTTCGACTTCGGCTCACGTGGGCATTTTGAAGAAGAAATACATTCCGGCAAAATAGAAAATCAGATCCGGAGCAAACGCAGCGAACGGCGGCGGCATTTGACCCACTCCGCCCATCGCCTCCAGCAGCCGCGCCAGCGAAAAGTATGCGATTCCGACCGCAAGCCCTACCGCTAAGCCTCCAATGGCTCCACGCCCGCCGACCCGAAACGCATAGGGAATCGCCAGCAGCATGCTCACCGGCGCGATCAGCGGAAAGGCGATCTTCACGTACCACTGCACGGTCAGCGCCGAAACATCGAATCCGGCATGCCGCAGCTCTTCGATATAGTTGCCCAACTGGCGGAAACTCAGCTGCGTGGCTTGCAACACCTCTCGATTGAAATAAGTAGGCGGCTCATTCAGCTCCGGCAGCGCGGTCGCACTGAACTTGTCATATTTTTCGATCGCGCCATCGCGGAAATCACGCACCCAGCCGGACTCCAGAATCCAAACATTTTGCGACTCGCTCCACTGCGCCTGGTTCGCGAACACCCGCCGCTTGATGTGGAACGTTCCCGGCTCCAGCTCCAGCACCGTGAGTCCCGCAAAGAGATTTTTGCCGGGATCGAATAAATCGTAATTATAAATTTTTCCGTTTTCGCCAAAAATCCAGCGTTGCGGACGGGTGTAAGTCTGCGGAGGCTTGCCTTTGATCTGGTTGCGCAGTGCGTCTTGCCGCTGATTGGTGTAGGGCAGATACACGTCGTCGAGAATGATCATGGTGGCAGCGAGGGTCAGTCCGCCCAGGAGCAACGGCATCGCCAGACGGTAAAGGCTGATGCCGCTGGCTTTGCAGGCGACAATTTCATTGTTTTTGCTCATCACGCCCAGCGTGACCAGCACCGACACCAGCGCACCCAGCGGCGCAAGCTGGTACAAAAGATACGGCGTCAAGTAACGAAAATAATTCACCACCACCAGAAATAGCACGTGGTGGCGCGCGATATCATCCAGCAATTCGAAGAACGTGAATACATAAAACAGAAAAACGAACGTGAGCATCAACGCGCCAAAATAGGCCAGGAATCGCCGAAGCAAGTAAAGATCGATCAGCCGGGGAAAGCTGCCCTCCGATGTTCGTGGCCGCTCCTGATGTCCGTTGGCGGCTTTTGCCAGTTCGGCTGCGCGCTTTCTGGCCTGGGTCTGGCGACGCCGGATCAACCGCTTCCAGGTTTCCAGCCGGCCGATTCTATGGAACCATCCGCGGTCTCCACGCAGCTGCTCCATACGCGGCAGCAAAACGACTGCCAGTACCGTCAACGCAATATTCGCCAGCCAAATTCCGGTCCACGGACTCAGCTTTCCTTCGCGCGCCAATCCCGCGCCCACCACCGACAGCGAGTAGTACGATCCAATCAGCAAAACGGAAAGTAGCGTACCCGCGGCACGGCCGCCTCGCCGTGGCTGCGCTCCCAACGGGACTGCCACCAGTGCGAACACCAGGCACGCAAATGGAAACGCCAGCCGGCGCTGAAATTCCACTCGCGCCTCACGCCAATTCTTGCCATTCTCCGCAAGAAGTTCCCGCGTCGGCCGCTCGACATTGCTCAACGTCCGCTGTTGATTGGAAACCAGCCCGGTCACTTCTAGCGGCCAATCGCTCTGTCCGAAGTCCGTCAACGAATAATGGCTGGGATCCTGCCGGCTCACCTCGTGCGTAGTTCCGCCCTGCAGATGCAGCTCAAGCTTGCCCTGCTTCGGCTCGGCAATTACAATCGCATTCTCCGCCAGCGTCAGCTGTGCCCCGCTCTCCTCGCCCACTTCCGCGAGGAATACGCCGTGCCACTGCGTTCCGCTCGCGGAAACGTCGTTCACGTAGAGAACGTGTTTGGGGAACCGCTCGTCGAACACGCGCGGTTGAATCTGGAACGAAGCTTGCGACGCCAGCAGCGTGGCTTCGATCCCGCGCAAAGCACGGAATGCGGCAGGTCCGAGCCATAATGTAAGTGTCCCCGTGACCATGGCTCCGGTGAGCGCCAACACCGCGACGGGAACGAGCATTCGCTGCCGGCTGATTCCCAGCGCGGTTAGCGCGATGATTTCACTGTCCGCGGACATGCGGCCCAGACCCAGCAGGACTCCGACGAGCACCGCCATCGGAATGGTGAAAATCAGTACGCCAGGGAAAATGTAAAGAAAGAGTTTCGCAATCTGCGAGCCCGAACCGGAATGACGAACCAGGAGCTCCATGAGACGAACCAGTTGCGGCACGAAAAGCACGAATGTGAAGACGACAAGTCCGAGGAATGCATGACGGAAAATTTCGCCGACGATATAGCGGTCAAGAATGCGCATGGCGCGAATCGTGAGTGTAGCACGGCCCCCGCGCTGACAGAGATTGCCGCGCGGCCGGGGCGCTTCTGGCGATGAACAAGATCCATCTGGTCGTTCTCTGGCACATGCACCAGCCGCAGTACCGTGATCCGGAAACCGGGTGCTACGTCCTGCCGTGGACCCGCCTGCATGCCTTGAAGGATTACTGGGGCATGGTGAAAATCCTCGAGGAATTTCCGAAATTTCACGCCACGTTCAACGTTGTGCCGGCGCTCGGCTTGCAGCTCGAGGAGTATGCCAGCGGCACCTTCGACGAGCCGTGGTTTGAACTGGCGTTCCGTGATGCCGAAAAATTGTCCAAGGAAGACAAAAGCGAAATCCTGCAGCGCGCCTTCCAGGTCAACCATGAACGCCTCTTAAGCCGCTGGCCGCGATTTCTCGAACTCTATGAATGGACGCGCCAGGCTGGCAGCGCTCAAGCGACCGTCACTTTCACGCCACGCGATTGGCGCGATCTGCAATTGCTCTCGCAACTTGCCTGGATGGATGAAGAATGGATCGCCAAGGACGCCACCATCAACAAACTCTCCGCGAAGGGAAAAGACTTCACGGAGAAAGACAAGGCAGCGCTGAAACAAAAACAATTGGAATGCTTGAAACTGGTGCTGCCGATTTACCGTGAAGCTGCCGCGCGCGGGCAAATCGAATTGAGCACCACGCCTTTTTACCACCCGATCCTTCCGCTGGTCTGCGATTCCGACATTGCTCGCGTGTCGAACCCATCTACCCCTTTGCCTCGCCGTGCCTATCGCCATACCGAAGATGCGCGCGAACAGCTGCGGCGCGCTCGCGAATATCACGAGCGCGTATTCGGAGTGCGCCCAGCCGGCCTGTGGCCTTCCGAAGGCTCCGTTTCCGATCAAGCCATGGCCATTGCCGCTGAAGAAGGCTTCAAATGGTTTGGCACGGACGAAGGCGTCCTCGGACGCACGCTGAACGTAGGATTTTTCCGCGACGCCGCAGGCCTGGCCGCCAATGCCGATCGCCTGTACCGTCCCTGGCGCCTGAAAACATCGAACTCAGAAATTACCGGACTTTTTCGCGATCACCATATTTCCGACTTGATCGGTTTTGTTTACAGCCGCATGGATGCCAGGGCCGGCGCCGCCGATCTGCACGGCCGTTTACGCGCGATTGGCGAGCGAGTGCAGAACAAACAGCCGCTCACCGTTTGTCTTTTTCTGGATGGAGAAAACGCCTGGGAATACTACTCGGGAAATGGCCGTCAATTTCTGCGTGAATTCTACGGCCGCATCGAGGCTGATTCGGATTTCCACGCTCTGACCGCGAGCGAAGCTATTGCCGCTGCGGGAGAAATTTCCGAAACACCGACAATTTTTCCCGGTTCCTGGATCAATGCGAACTTCGATGTTTGGATCGGCCATTCCGAGGACGTACAGGCGTGGGATCTTCTGTGGGATGCCCGCGAGGTGTATGCGCGAGCCGAAGACGCCAGAGCCCAGGGGCGCCAGGACGCGCCGACTGACGACGCGCTCAAGGATGCCAAGGAATCGTTGCTTGCCGCGGAGGGCAGCGATTGGTGTTGGTGGTATGGGCCCGAGCACAGCACTGCAAATGACGCAGAATTTGACGCCCTGTACCGCAAACATTTGACCGGAATCTATCGTGCTTTGGGCAAGATTGCGCCCGACGAACTCGCCAAACCCATAAAGCGCCAGCCCGAGCACGCTTTGCACTTGCCACCGTCGGAGTTTTTGCGTGTAGACGTCAACGGCCGCGATACATCGTATTTCGAATGGCTGGGTGCCGGATTATATTCACCGGAGCGACGCAGTGGCGCGATGCATGGCCGCACGTTCTATCTGCGCGAGTTGTGCTACGGATTCGAACCGCAACGATTGTTTATCCGGTTGGACCCATTTCCCGACGCTCTGGCGGAACTTGAAGACGCTGAATTCCGCGTGACCATTCACGCCAACACTGACGTAATCCTGATGGCCAAGTTATCGCACGGAAAATTAGTGGAATACGCCGTCGAGCAAGACCGCATCTGTTTGTTGAATCCCGCGGGCTCCGCCGAAGCAGCCTTCGAGCAAATTTTGGAATTGGCGATTAGCAAAGAACTCTTTGATTTCCGGGGAATCTCGCACCTGCAGCTGAGCGTCGCCCTCTGGCATGGCGGATTGCCGGTGGACGTCCTTCCCGCCGAAGGCACGTTGCAAGTCGCGCTCGGAGAAGAGCATTTCGCCTGGCCGGTTGAACCGCTCACGCCGTAGTGCGCTCTCTTGATGTTGCAACGGCCTTTATTCTGCCGCCAGATGCAAAACTCGAACTAACAATTTATCTAAAACAACTTCACCGCAAGCTCCCGCGGCTGCCCGCCTACCGGAATCATCGTCAGCAACCCGCTGGCGCGATCCGACGCCACTCGAATAATGGAAAGATCGCCAGACCCCTGACTTACTACCAACAAAAGTCGCGCTTTATCGCCAGGATCGAAACGCAAGGCGCCCGGAACCTGTCCGGCCGGTATCGGCCGATTCACGCGCCGGTAAGTCACGTCCACTGGCGTGACGTTGCCGGAAGCGGCGTCGGACACGAAAAGTTCGCCAGTATCTGCCAGCAAAGCGCCACGCGTCGGCGCTGATCCCAAAACCACGTAATCGCCCACCTCGTGAGTCCAGGTATTGATCGCCTGCAGCCCATGCGATTCCGGCGAGAGCACGTACAGCTCGCCGCCATCTGGCTTCAGGATCATCTGCGACGGAATCCCGGCCAGTTCGAGGTTCGTCAGCAGCAGGCCCTTGCGCAGGTCAATCACCGAAAGACGCCTCTGGGTTCGGCTCAGGATGAATGCGGCGGAATTGTCGTCGAGGATGGTAGCGTCCTCGGGTTCGGGAATGACGCTGACCGTACTGCGCAGCTGCAGCGTTGCGGCGTCGTAGATACCCGCAGTCGCATCTTTCTTGTTCAAGACCAGAATCAGTTTGCCGTCGGGAGAAACACGAGCGGCGACTGGCTGCCTTCCGGTGACGCTCTGCGCAACCACTTGTCGGGTGCCGCAGTCGATTGCCGTAAGAATATTGTTTCCAGATACTGGAACGTACAACCGTTTTCCATCCGGTGAAAAATCCATGGAATAGGGAAGCGCGCCGACCGGAACGCGCGCGACGATTTGCGAGGTTCGCGAATCGAGCACCCAGGCGAATCCTCCGCTGGAACTGACGCCCCAGACTTCCGCCCGCATGGGATGTTCGCGCATTGCGGAAATTGCGCCACCGACAGGTACGTGCGCCACGGTCGCAAGCTTTACCAAATCCACCACGGAAACGGCATTGTCAGCCGTGCTCACATAGGCGTAAAGCCGCAGTCCTGGCCTCAAGAATGACGGCCGATGTTCGCGCGCGATCACAATCACCGCCGCGACAAACAGAATCGCCAGTAGAAACACAGCACGAAATTTGGACGGCCGATTCACGCGATTGTTGACCTAACTCTCTGCTTACGAATGACCTGGTAGGCGGGGAATGTCAGCGCGGCCAGAATCAGGGTGAACAAACTGTGCTTCAAATCGCCCAAGACGGCTGCCACTAAGAACGTAAGCGAAACCACTAGAACAGCGATCGTGCTCCATGGGTACCACCATGCGCGATATGGCCGCGGCAAATTGGGCTCGCGGCGCCGCAACACGAGCAATGAAGCAAAGCCGGAGGCATAGACCGAAACGTATAGGATCGACACAATCGCGATCAGGCTATCAAATGTCCCCGCGAGGATTAGCGCGATGCTGGGCAGCACGACCATGAGCAGCGCGTAAGTAGGAGTGCCGCCCTGATTGACCGTCGTGACGGTTGCAGGCAGTAAGCGATCCCGCGCCATGGCAAACAAAATTCGTGGGGTGCACAGGATGGTCGCATTTGCACAACTGAGCGCCGTCATCAACGAAAGTAGAAGGATAAATACTCGGCCATAACGGCCGAGCACCGCCATCGCAGCATCAGCGGCAGGCACTTGCGAGGCTTGCAGTTGGATGAATGGCAAGACGTGCAGAAGCGCTGCGTTCATGAGCAGATAGAGCACGATGCATGTCGCGGCTCCTCCAATCGTCGCTCGCGGCAAGTTCACGCTCGGATTCTTGTCTTCCTCGGCGAAGTAAATTGGCGCATACCACCCGTCATAAGCGGAAATCACGGCTTGCGCGGACAGTAACAGGCCAAGCAGCAGGCTTTCGTGATGGTGAAATATTCTGCTGGAAGGGCCAGTGCCGATGGCTGGTACTTGCGATGTCACAAAAAAGCAAGCTCCGATCAAACCGAGCAGACCAATTGTTTTAGCTAGACTTGTCAGCTCCTGAGTGAAACTTCCGCTCCGTAGGCCGATCCAATTTAGCAACGCCAGAATTCCCAGTAGCGTGGCGCCTGCAAGATTATGATGCGAAATGAATACGGGAAACAGTTGCACTAAAAAATCGGCGCTGGCCAACGAGAGCGATGCAATCGCGACACACTGCATGATCCAGTCGCAACATCCAACAGCGAATCCCGCGTACTCGCCGAAAGCGCGCTTCGAATACACATACCAGCCTCCGGCTTCCGGCAAGGTCGCGCCGAGCTCTGAAACCGTACTACTGCACAGAATCGCGTAAACACCGCCCAGCAGCCAGACGGAGTAAATCCAGGTAACGTTGCTCAAGTGAGAGGCTACCTCGCCTGGCTGGCGCAGAATTCCCTGACCAATTGTGTTGCCGACAGCTGCCGCAAGACCGAACCCGACGCCCAAAATTCGCAGCAATTGGCCGCGGGGACGAATTGGAAGTACCATCGCTGGCGCCACGATGGACGCCGACTCAGTTGACATGACGATGAACCACTGCCGCGATCTGCCGAACCTCCGCCGACAGCTCCGCGAACTCCTCCGGCAAGATCGACTGAATACCGTCAGAAAGCGCCTTCTCCGGTTGATGATGCACTTCCACCAGCAAACCATCCGCCCCGACCGCCACCGCCGCGCGCGACAGTGGCAAAACTTTATGGCGTTTTCCGGTTCCGTGGCTGGGATCAACTAGAATTGGCAAATGGCTGCGTTTCTTCACGGCCGGAACTACCGCGAGATCCAGCGTGTTGCGCGAAAAATCAGAAAACGTTCGCACGCCGCGTTCGCACAGCATCACGTTGTAATTTCCCTCCGACAAAATGTATTCCGCGGCCATCAGAAATTCATCGAGCGTGGCCGACATCCCGCGCTTCAGCAGTACGGGTTTTTTCGCCCGGCCGGCGCGTTTCAGCAAGGAAAAGTTCTGCATGTTCCGCGCGCCGATCTGAATCACGTCCGCATACTTTTCCACCAGATCCAGCGATTCGTTGTCCACAGCCTCGGTAATAATTCCAAAACCGAATTCGTCCCGCACTTTGGCGAGAATTTTCAATCCGGGTTCTCCCAGCCCCTGAAAGCTGTAAGGAGAAGTCCGCGGCTTGTAAGCGCCACCCCGAAAAAGCTTCACTCCGGTAGGTTTAAGCAGCCCAGCAACGGCCATGCATTGCGCTTCCGATTCCACGGCGCAAGGTCCCGCCACCAACGCCAGATGCACGCCGCCTACGAGCACGTCGCCGGACGGCGTGGGTATTCGAATGACCGAATCTTCTTCCTTAGCATCCCGACTCACCAATTTGTACGGCTTGCTGACCGGAATGCATTCGGCAACGCCAGGTAGCGATTCCAGAATTCCCAGATCGACCGCGCCGTCATTTCCGGTGATCCCGATCGCGGTGCGCGCTGCTCCCGGTATGGGATGGGCTTTCAGTCCCAGCGATTCGATGCGCTCGCAGACGTCGCGTACCTGTTCTGCGGTCGCGTGGGAATGCATGACAACAAGCATGGTTTCTCCATGGAATAGTGCGGAATTAGTGAGTCTAGCGGAAGCATAGCAGCCGCCGCAAACTGGCCATCATTCGCCGTCATTCCGAGCGCAGCGAGGAATCACTTTTCGTCACCTGCACCCGGCCTAAAACCTCGTCGCCGGCCCGATAATGTTCCAGTGAATCGCAAACCACGTCAGGAATAAGCAAGCCATCGACACTAAAGAAAATTTTACTTTCGTGATCCTGCGCAAATCACCTCGCAGCCAAACCAACAATCCGGAAAAAATCGCCAGCGCACTGAAAAGGATGGCCACCGCTGTGACCACATTTATCAGGTAAAAGTATTTGATCCACGCATCGGTTGGCGGCGGAATATTGTCGCCAGTGGCCGCCACGATTGCGAAGATGGCCGACAGCAGCGCGACCCAAATCCATGCCGCAGCTTGTGCTGTAAATGGCAGCCATCGCGTGCCGGGTTGAGGCGCCGGCCGCGGCCGGTTTTTCAAAAGCAGTCTGCGGATGGTTCGACTGAGCGTCGCAAAAACCACCGAAAAAAGCGCGATCAGGCTCAGTCCAGCCGCGCAAAACACTGTTTTAGATTTTTCGTACCACTGGACTCGCTCCGCCTGCACCCCCGGAAAATCGTAGGCCAGCCGAATCACTTTTCCATCTCCATCGCGAATCGAAAAAATCCGGTGTTGTCCGTCTACCTGCTGTAACAAGTCTTTGCCGATCGGTTTCCACTTGATGATATGGCCGCGCGGATCCTTGACATCCGCAATTTCCAGGACGCCGTCCTTGTCGAGTTTTGCTGTGCGCTGTGACATCAGGTTGGCGATCCGCACCTTGGTGCTATCCGCGCGCCGCGTGGATTGATAAGTACCCTCAATTGCTTTCAGTTCGTCGCGCGACTCCTTAATGAATTCTTGCTTCTGATTAGAAGGAAAGTACCGGTCGGAAAACATTTGCACCAATTCCGGCCGGGGCTTTGCGCCCGCGCTGGCGGTATTGAAGGAAACGAACAATATCAGCTTCTGCGATCGTTCCAGAAAAAAAAGGCTGTGAAAAGCGATCAGATCGCCTTCGTGGCCGATCCAGTGCAAGCCGTTTCGCCAGGTCTCATAAAATCCCATGCAGATCGGGGGCATTTGATTGCTGGCACGGAACTGTGGCGTATACATCGCGTCCAGAGTTTCGCTCTTCAGGATCCGTTTGCCGTCCAGCGCGCCGCCGTTCAGCAATGCCTGTCCGAACCGGCCCATGTCCGAAGCAGTGGAAGAAAGGCCGCCGGCTCCTGCTGGATTGAAAATTTCGAAACCCAGCGCCGGCTTGTCGGTGCTTCCGCGATATCCCTCGGATGGCAATTTTTCCATTCCCTTCGGTAGTGGTTGATAAAAACTCGAGCGGGTCATCCGGAGCGGCGCAAAAATGTGCTCCACGACGTACTGTTCGAACGGCTCTTCACTCACTCGTTGCACAATGTAACTCGCCAGCCCCACTCCGTAATTCGAATAGCCAGGAATAGTTCCCGGCGCAAAAAGGCGCCGCGGCTGATTTTCGATTAAAAAATCGCGCAGCGTCAGCGTCTTTTTCGTCTTGATAAGCAGTATGTTGCGGACTTCCTCCTCGAATCCGCCGGTATGGGTCATCAGATTTCTCAGCGTGACTGGTTTTCCAAATGCCGGACGAATGTTGAAGTCGAGGTAATTATTTACGTCGGCATCCAGATCCAGTTTGCCTTGTTCCTGCAGCTGCATCACGGAAATCCAGGTAAATAATTTTGAGATGGATGCCAGGCGAAAGATCGTCTGCGCCGGATCCACAGGCGTTTGCTCTTTCGCGTCCGCAAATCCATATCCTTTTTGCAGCAGTAGCTTCCCGTCTTTCATCACCCATACAGTGGCCCCAGCGATATCACTACGCTCGAGCTGCAGAGGAATGATCCCGTCGAAGAACGCACTAAGATCAGCGGCATCCAGCGGATGAGCAACCTCCGGATTTGAAGGCAGAGTCTGTGCTGCAGCGTGCTCAGATTTTTTTTCCGGAACCACAGGAACGCGCGGCTGCGGCTCCTGCGCCAGGGCACTACAGGAAAAAAACATCAACACAGCCGCAGCTAAACCCATCCGTTTATGCATGCCATCTCCCGGGCGCGAATTGTTGAGCCGACAGATTCTAACCAATGAAGGGCACTCGCGCGAGCGATGTCCTGCAGCGGTTCAAATTTCCTCAACCAGTTTTCAGATTTGCTGTTTTTTCCAATAGCCGCGTTTGAAAAGGAGAATGCTGACCGCGGCGATCGCGGCTTCGGCCGCAACGATCGAAAAATACGCTCCCTTGGCTTGCATGTGCAGAGGAATCGCCAGAAAATAAGCCAATGGAATTTCCAGCAGCCAAAATCCAAAAAAGTTGACGATCGTCGGCGTAATGGTGTCACCGGCACCGTTGAACGCCTGCAGCATCACCATTCCGTACGCGTAACCGATGTTGCCGTAGCTGATGATGCTCAGGCAGCTCGCGGCCAGCGGAACAACCTCTGGGTCGTGCGTGAAGAGTTTCACGATCGGCTCGGCGAACGCCACAAATATCAATCCGATGATGCCGAGAAAAACCATATTGTAGAAGCCGGTTCGCCATACCGAACTCGCCGCGCGCTCCGGCTGCTTCGCGCCAAGATTCTGCCCAACCAGCGTAGCCGCGGCGTTGCTAAGTCCCCACGAAGGCAAGATCACAAAAATTACGATTCGAATCGCGATCGTGTATCCCGCCAGCGCGGGCGAGCCAAAAATACTGACGATTCGCACCAGCCCAATCCAGCTAGTGTGCGCGATGCCGAATTGCAGAATTCCGGTAAGTGACACGCGCAGCAGCCGCAGCAGCACCGAAAAGTTGACGTGAATCTGCCGCCGCAAGATGCGGATTCGTTCCGTGCCGCGAAGCAGCCGATAGAATTGGTACCCGACTCCGATGCTACGTCCAGTAAATGTGGCCAGCGCCGCTCCCGTCACACCGAGCTTGGGAAATGGTCCCCAGCCAAAAATCAGGCATGGGTCGAGAACCAGGTTGATGATGTTTGACACCCACAACAACCGCATCGCGATGGCCGCGTCTCCCGCTCCACGAAAAATTGCATTGTTCAGAAACAGCATTAGGATCGCGCCGCTTCCTCCTAGCGCGATCCGCGCATAGCCCGAGCCGACGCTAACCACCTGCGGCGATGCGCCCATGACTTGCAACATTTTTGGCGCAAGAAAAAAGCAGGGAAGTCCGATGACCAGCGATACCGCCAGGCCAAGCACGATAGCCTGCACTCCCGCGACTGCCGCGCCGCTCGGATCTTTTTCTCCGATGCGTCGCGCCACCATCGCCGTGGTCGAAAGACTCAATCCCAGCCCGACGGCAAACACCAGGCTGAGCAGCGATTCGGTTAGTCCCACAGTAGCGATGGCATCGGCGCCGAGTCTACCGACCCAGAACACATCCACCACTGCGAACAGCGACTCCAGCACCATTTCCAGCACCATCGGAATCGCCAGCAGCAAAATGGCCCGGTTCAAGCTGCCGGCGGTGTAATCCTGGTGCGATCCGCGAACGGCTTCGCGAATCGAACTCCAGAGCGATGGCTGCCCCACCGCGACTGCGTTATGCGCTTCCATAAAGTCCTGTGCATTCCGCGCAAGCGCACCGCAACAACCGGCGGCCGGCGCTGTCCGAAAGTGTTTTGAGTTGAGGAGCGGGAAGGGTCTCAGCCGCAGCGTGCGCGGATTAAACTACCGAGACGATTATGATGACGGACATCTTCATGTTCATGTCCTTTGCGTCAGTTCGCCTGCACAAAGGATCGAAGGTCGAACGACAAGGAGAGTAATTTCGCTTTGCAGATTATACAGAGCGACAACGGCAAGCCGCCAGCAAAAAAAACGCTAGCCAAGCAAGGCGACACCGTTATGCGGGAGAACCGCATGCAGAACGCCTCATGCAGGAGACAAGGTATGGCGCAATTCCGAAAAGTGCGCGACAGTAACGGGACTCGGACGCGCGTCCAAGCAGCCGAAGCGAACTCCGCCCGGCGTTTTGAAAGCCCAACCAGCGCCCAGCTAAGCCTCGAAAGGAGGACATTATGCTATCCCATGCGGCGTTGGCAGTTCCAGGGATGTTGCTGTCCAACGTCACGGCTTTTCAACTCTTAATTGCCGGTGGCCTGTTGCTGGCCGTCGCGGCATTGTTGCTTGCCCTCAGCCATGTACGCCGCGTGTCCGTGAAACCGTCACCCGTCACCGAAGAACTTGCGATCCATATGGGCCGAATTGCCAATGCCTTGGAAAACCTGGCTAACCCTTTACGCGACCGTTCGCATTTCACGGATTCGCGTGAGCGGGCGCCGGTCGCGCCGGAAAAGACGAGCCAAGAGACGCGCCACGTCTCGTATTCAATTTTCGGCCGCTGAATCGCCCGGACACCAGCTCCTGCCCTTATGCGGTCGTTCTCCTCCTGTGCCTCCCCGCTGAATCGTTCGTAAAGCTCCATTTTGAGAAACCGCGCAGGTCGGATAAAATGGAGAGTTTACACAAGAGAGTGCATACTGACGAATGCCCGAGCCCAAGACTATCCCGACCAAATCCGCTTCCGAACCGGAAGAGCTGAAGATTGACCCGCTGGATGTTCGCCACGATAAGTTTGATCCCGAGGACGAATACCGCCCCGAGCCTCCCGCAGAACCCGTCCCTCCGCCGTGGATTGATGGAAGCCTGCGCATCGGGATTCATGCCTCGATCACCGGAGGCTACCGCAACGCGCTTGAGTCCGCGCAAAAACTCGGTTGCAACGCACTGCAGATTTTTTCCGCCAGCCCCAGAATGTGGGCCGGTGCCGCGCGAATTCCAGAAGCTGACGCGGTCGCATTCCGTGCACGGCGTGACGAACTGGCTCTTGGTCCGCTGGTCATTCACGCGAATTATCTGATCAATCTTGCCGGCATCCAGCCGATGCTGCGCACTCGCTCCATTCAGGCCTTTCACGATGAGCTCGTGCGTGCAATCGCACTCGGCGCTGATTTTCTTGTGGTCCACCCGGGCGCTCGCGGCGAAGCCAGCATCGAATCGGCCATCGCCACGATTGTAAACAGCGTCAAAGAATCGGTCCGCCGCGTTCAGCTCGACAAGCTGCGCATTCTGATCGAAAATACCGCTGGAATGGGCTCCGCAGTCGGTTCTCGCCTGGAAGAAGTGGCGGCCATCGCGCGCGGCCTGACATCGCTCGGCGTAGGAGTCTGTCTCGACACCGCGCATCTATACGCTGCGGGCTATGACATCAGCACGGAGAGTGGCCTCGAATCCACGATCTCGCAGATCGAACAAACCGTAGGTCTCGATAATGTTTACGTCTGGCACGTCAATGATTCCAAAATCGCGCTTGGCGGAAGAGTCGACCGCCACGAAAACATCGGTCAGGGGAAAATTAAATCCGCAGCCTTCGCGCGAATCCTGCGCCATCCCAAACTAGGCGCAAGCCCAGCTACCGGCTTGCCCGGCCGCCCATTTATTCTCGAAACTCCCATCGAAGAGCCCGGCGACGACCGCCGCAATGTCGCCAAGTTGTGGGATCTCTCAGGCGAAGAAGGCCCGCCTGCAGAGAAGGGTTTTACCATGCTCACCTCGGCGCTCAAGAAAAAACGCGCCGCACACAGAAAAGAAGCGGCCAAAACCGCCAAGGTCGTTGCGAAAAAAAATTTACAGAAAAAGAAAAAAGGATAACGCGTGGCGGAGACTCCACATCCGGGTCCACATTCGGGTTACGACCCGCAGAAGATCGAAGCCAAGTGGCAGAAACGCTGGGAAGATGCGCGCGTCTTCGAGACTGATGTCGACCCCGCGAAGCCTAAATACTACACCCTGGAAATGCTGCCCTATCCCAGCGGAACGTTGCACATGGGACACATGCGTAATTACGCTATTGGCGATGTCGTCGCTCGCGTAAAGCGTATGCGCGGTTTCAACGTGATGCATCCGATGGGTTGGGATGCTTTCGGTCTGCCCGCGGAAAACGCCGCGATTAAAAATCACACTCACCCGCGCATCTGGACCAACCAGAACATTAAGGAATTTCAGAGGACGCTGCGCCGCTTCGGCTTCAGCTATGACTGGCGCCGCGAAATTTCCACCTGCGAGCCGGAATATTACAAATGGAACCAGTGGTTTTTTCTGCGCATGCTGGAAAAAGGCCTCGCCTATCGAAAAAAAAGCCGCGTCAACTGGTGCCCCCAATGTTGTACGGTTCTGGCCAACGAACAGGTCGTCAACGGCTATTGCTGGCGGCACGAAGACACCCTCGTCCAAACACGCGAAATTGAGCAATGGTTTCTGCGCACGACCGCGTATGCTGAACAGCTGCTCGATGATTTAAGGTTGCTTGAAGGCAGCTGGCCAGATCGCGTTATCGCCATGCAGCGCAACTGGATCGGCAAGAGCGAAGGCGCGCTGGTGAAATTTGCCGTCGCGGATGTCCCCGGCGCAGACTCAATCGAAGTGTTCACCACGCGCATCGACACCATCTACGGCGCCACCGCGCTGATTCTCGCTCCCACGCACCCGCTGCTACAAAAATTATTGGAAGACTCCCCGGTCCGAGACGCAGCCGAGAAAAAACTGGCAGAAATAAAATTGATGTCGGTGAAAACCGAAGACCTAGCGACCGCCGAAAAAGAAGGCTTCTTCACCGGGCGCTACGCGCTGAATCCATTCAGCGGAGAAAAACTCCCCATCTGGGTAGGGAACTTCGTCCTGCTCGAATACGGTACCGGCGCCATCATGGCCGTTCCCGCGCACGACGAACGCGACTTCGAATTCTGTAAAAAATATAATGTGCCCATCCGCAAGGTAGTAGCTCCATCTTCCGCGCCGGCAACTATGTCCGTGGGTGCCCCAGACGCCGGGTTCGCGTCTGGGGCTTCGCTGTCCACTACACCGCCCACTGAAGCCTTCACCGAATACGGCGTAAGCATTAACTCCGGCGAATTCTCCGGACTCCCCACAGAACAAGCCAAAGAAAAAATGGCCGCCTTTGCCGAATCAAAAAGCATTGGAAAAAAAGAAATCATCTTCCGCCTGAAAGACTGGGGCATCTCCCGTCAACGCTACTGGGGCACTCCAATTCCGGTGATCTATTGTCCAAACGATGGCCTGGTTGCCGTGCCCGACAAAGATTTGCCAGTAGTCCTGCCTCCGAATCCAAACTTAACCGGCGAAGGCGATTCGCCTCTCGCCACCACCCCCGAATTCGTAAACACCACTTGCCCCAAGTGCGGCGGTCCCGCGCGTCGCGAAACCGATACCATGGACACCTTCGTCGACTCGTCTTGGTATTTCTATCGTTACTGCGATCCGCACAATTCGAACGCGCCCTTCGATTCCGCAACAGTAAAATATTGGTTTCCCATCGACCAGTATATCGGCGGAATTACTCACGCGATTTTGCATCTGCTGTATTCGCGCTTCTGGTGCAAAGTGATGCGCGATCTTGGTCTTATTGATCACAGCGAACCGGCAGCCAGACTCTTCACGCAAGGCATGGTCCTGAAGGGCGGCGCCGCCATGTCCAAATCCAAAGGCAACGTTGTCGGCGCGCACGAGATGGCCGACAAATACGGCGCCGATACCGGCCGTTTGTACACCTTGTTTGCCGCGCCTCCAGAAAAAGATCTTGAGTGGAGCGAAGAGAGCATTGATGGCGCGTGGCGCTTCTTGAACCGCGTGTACCGTCTGATAGAGCGCCACGCGAACACACTGCGCGACGCAAAAGCCGCTGCGTCAACAGTTTCGGCAACAACTAGCAAAGAAAAACGCCTGCTGCGCAAAGCACATCAAACTCTGCAACGAGTCACCTCCGATTTCGAGACGCGTTGGCACTTCAACTCTGCCATTGCGCTGATCATGGAGTTGACCAACGAAATTTATGCCTGTGAACCGCTCGAAGAAGGCGTACGTGAGGAAGTTCAGAAAGAAGTATTGGAGATGCTCTTGTTGATGCTGGCTCCCATGACTCCGCACATCGCAGAAGAAATGTGGGAAATGCTTGGTCATTCGAACGGACTATGGACCAGCGCGTGGCCGACAGCCAACGCCGAACTCGCCAAAGACGACCAAGTCGAAGTACCGGTGCAGATCAACGGGAAACTCCGCGGCAAATTGAAAGTCGCCGCCGGATCTGCGCAGGAAGATCTCGTAACGCTCGCTTTAGCCGAGCACGTAATCGCGCAGCACATCAACGGCAAACGCATCGTCAAAATAGTTTATGTGCCTGACAAGTTGCTGAATCTCGTCGTTTCTTAAGTGACCGTTTCTGAGCCAGCGCAGGTTAGGGAGACAATCGCCGATGGCGGAAATCCAGACCGGAACCAAAATGCAGCAGGAAAGCACAAAACCAAAGTCCGAACTCGGCGGCATCGTGGTGCTCGATTTTGGCGGCCAGTACACCCAGTTAATCGCGCGCCGCATTCGCGAACAACGTGTATTCAGCGCCATCTTGCCCTGCACTTCTCGCGTGGACGAAATTCTGGACTACGATCCCGTGGGCATTGTGCTTTCCGGTGGTCCCAGCTCCGTTTACGATGCCGACGCTCCCAAGTGCGATCCAGACGTCTTATCTACCGGAGTCCCCGTCCTGGGCATCTGTTACGGTATGCATTGGATTACCAAGGTTCTAGGCGGCACCGTGGAACCTGCGGGACGCCGCGAGTACGGTCGCGCGGAATTCAACGCCGACTCCGGTGGCTCCTGCGGCAAACTTTTTGCAGGCTTGCCCAGTACCTCGAAAATCTGGAATAGCCACGGCGACCACGTTCGCGCCCTGCCGCACGGATTCCGCTCCACCGGCCTGACAGAGAACGCCATCGCCGCCATCGAAAATTCCGAAAAAAAGATTCATGCCGTGCAGTTTCATCCCGAAGTGAACCACACCGAGCAGGGAACACCCATCCTGCGAAATTTTCTTTTCACCGTATGCAAAGCCGAACCGAAGTGGAGTGGCGCGGCCTTCATCGAGGACACCGTCGAGGCGATCAGAAGGAAAGTCGGCAACCAGCGAGCCATTTGCGCCCTGAGCGGCGGGGTGGACTCTACCGTGGCTGCGGCGCTCGTCCACCGCGCCATGGGCGACCGGCTGACCAACATCTTCGTCAACAACGGCCTGCTACGCAAAAACGAGTTCGAAGACACGCTGCAAATGTACCGCCAGCGGCTAGGTCTGCACGTTATAGGGGTGGACGCCACTGACCGCTTCCTCGGCCAGCTAAAGGGCGTTTCCGACCCCGAAGAAAAACGCAAACGGATCGGCCGGGAATTCATCGCGGTCTTTGCCGAAGAAGCCCAGCGTCTGACCTACGAGTCTAAGCAGGAAGGGATCGGCTTCCTGGTGCAAGGCACTCTGTACCCGGATGTCATTGAATCCGTTTCAGTTAAAGGGCCGTCCGCGACCATAAAGACTCACCACAATGTCGGCGGTTTGCCTTCAAACATGCCTTTTTCGCTGATCGAACCGCTTCGCGATCTGTTCAAAGATGAAGTCAGGCGCGTCGGCAGGGAACTGGGTTTACCGGATGAGATATTGGTGAAACATCCGTTTCCAGGCCCAGGTTTAGCCGTACGGGTACTAGGTGAGGTCACGGCTGATCATTTGCTCCTGCTGCGTGAAGCGGACGCGATCGTCCGCGAAGAGATCCGCGACGCTGGTCTCTACGAAAAGACCTGGCAGGCATTTGCCGTCCTCCTTCCAGTTCGAAGCGTAGGAGTGATGGGCGACGGGCGGACCTATGGTCTGACTGTGGCAGTGCGGGTGGTCAACAGCGACGACGCCATGACCGCGGATTGGACCCGGCTACCCGGCGAAGTCCTCGAGCGGATTTCCACGCGCATCGTGAACGAGGTCAGTGGGATCACCAGAGTCGTTTACGACATTACTTCGAAGCCGCCAGGAACGATTGAGTGGGAGTAGGGAACAAAAGGAAGAAGGCCGCTGCGCGAACTTGCGGCCTTCACATTTTATGCCCAAATTGATGGTAACTAAGACAAAAGCGAATGAAGATTATCTGCCGGCGACCTTTTGCGCCATATACAGAATAAGCTTTCGATCGTCTTCGTCGGACTTGCTCAACAAGCGGCGAAGCTTGTTCAGGAACCGGGCATCTTTGCCTGCACTGCCCCAAGCGATGTCATCACCTGACTTTCGCTTCGGGAGATTCGGCAATTGAGGTGGTTCTTCGCCGTCGTAGA
>Ga0210406_10000613_pt1 | contig 48195 bp, 47 predicted proteins | sample IncBWC30MmetaG_FD_155454 | JGI IMG/M metagenome (GOLD analysis project Ga0210406, IMG submission 155454) | Forest soil microbial communities from Barre Woods Harvard Forest LTER site, Petersham, Massachusetts, United States - Inc-BW-C-30-M | ecosystem: Environmental > Terrestrial > Soil >...
GCTGAAGTCGGATGCCGAGGCGGTGGTAAAGAAGATCGAAGGGGTTGAAAAGGTCGACAACCAGATCGAAGTGTTGCCACTTTCGCCCATGGATGACAGATTGCGGCAGAATCTGTACCGGGCGATCTACGGGTATCCGGCGCTGCAGCGCTACTCGATGCCCGTGCTCAAACCTATCCGAATCATTGTGAAGAATGGGCGCGTCACGCTGGAAGGAGTTGTGGACACCGAGGCGGATAAGAATATTGCGGGCATCCGAGCTAATGGAGTTCATGGGGCCTTCTCAGTGACCAACAATTTGGTGGTCACGAAGTAACGCTGCCGCCCTTCTCACCAGGTTCCTGCGCCACCCGGGCGCGTTCAGCGTTTGATCCATGGGGAGAATTCTGCGTGGATAAATTGCTTTACCCCGTCTCTTCCCGTGAGTTGCCACCAGAGCTTTCCCCCTTCGCGCTCCAGTCGAATGCTGATGTCGAAAAATGGGCAGCAGGCGCGTTCGAGTGGGGTGAACTCGGTCAGGGCCTGGTAGTTGGAAGGGGAATACGGAAACTCAAACTCAAACCCGTCCGGCAACTCCTGAATACCCAGAACGGAGGACCGAAGAGTTTTGCCGAGTTCTTGTTGCCTTTTACGCTGCTGCGGGGTAAGAGCTGTGCGGTCGCAGAAAAATGGAGTTCCAGGTTTGCTGTTTGCCGAACTCGGCGGCTGGGCAATGGATTGGCGCTCTGACACTATATGGGAAAATGCGTATCCGCTCAGGATGGTGACAGTGATTGCGACGATCAGGAATATTTTCATGATTCTCCTTCGTGCGGGGGTGCAGTGCCCGCTAACGGAACCTTACAACTTAAAGTCGACTTTAAGGCAAGCGTTGTATTTGTAAATTGTTGTCAAATCGCTGGGCAAGGGATTCGAAAGCGTGGTCTAGAATGCGAGTATGCCGCTATTAACCATTTCTGAGGTGGGACGCCAGTTCGGAATTCAGCCGTCGGCGATTCGTTATTACGAGCAGATTGGAATACTGCTTCCTGCTCAGCGCATCGGTGGCCAGCGTCGTTACGACACTTCCGTGCTTTACCGGTTGGCGGTGATCCAACGGGCGCGGCAAACCGGTTTCACCTTGGATGAAATCCGGGAACTGTTCTTTGGCTTCCAGGAGGCCGCTCCGGCGTCGCAACGCTGGCAAAAACTATCGCGCAGGAAACTGGCGGAACTCGAGGAGTTAATGGCCCAGGTAAAGACAATGCAGCGATTGCTTCAGAAGATGATGGCCTGCTGCCGGTGCGATACTTTGGATCAATGTGGCAGGGGGATATTTCGGACCGGATTGGCACCCGCAACCGTGAAGTCCCTGCCGATCAATCGTGGAGCGAGACGTTAGATTTCACCAAAGTCCCGGAAACGACGTCTTCTTGTTGGTCGGCTAACTTCATTTCCCTCAGACAGATACTCTCAAGCTTCGTCGTTTTGCTGCTATTGTTTACAATAGGGAGTTTACCCACAATATAGGGAAGCAGTTTGGACGGTTCACGCTCAGGGGCAAAGCGCAAGTTGAAACAGTCGAATCACAATTCTGACGGTGGGGATGCTCCGCGGCTGTATTGGCGGGTGGAGGGAAGTCTTCTGGAACTGACCACGGTGCGTCCCATTGCGTTCTTTACCTGGAACGGGCAAACATTTATCGAACGTTGGATGCGCCGCGGGTCGGTGTTGCTGATGGCATTGCTGCGTCCTTTCTTGTATGCAGCGAACCGGGTGTTCGCCACGCGGGTCGTCCACACCGTGTTGCGCGGGATCAGCCGGGACCGGTTGGACCTTCTGGGTGAGGAATATTTTCAGTACAAGTTGAAGCCGCAGTTGAAACCTGACGGCGTGCGAGAGCTGAAGACTTTGATCGATTCGGGTGCCGATGTGGTGCTTGTCAGCCAGGGACTCGACCAAGTAATGGCTCCGTTAGCGCGGCATCTGGGCGCAAACTGGATGATTGCCAATCGACTCGAGTTTCGCGACGGCATGGCTACCGGAAGATTGATGGCTCCGGTCATTCGCCCTCGCGGGGCGTTTGCGAGGATCACGGGCGCGGGGCCCGACGGAACGCGCGCTCCCGAACAATTGGCTCGGGACCTGGCTCTGAGTGATTCTGGTCTTCCTGGGGTCGAGGAATTGCAGTCAGCGGTCATTCCAGCGACGCGGCAACTACCGGTGCTCGAGCGTCCTATCGTCTACTTCGATGGCGCGGGTCAGGGCGAGGCTCTGTCCGTTCGAGCGGCGCTCAGTGGAAAGCGGATCATGCTCATCGGTGTGACCGGGTTTATCGGGAAAGTGTGGCTGGCAAATCTGCTTATGGATCTGCCCGAAGTTGGGCGGATCTATTTGCTCATTCGCCGCCAGAAATCGAACCCGGCGCAAGCAAGGTTTGAAAAGTTGGTGGAGGAATCGCCCGTCTTCGATCCCCTGTACAAGCGTTATGGTGCGGGTTTAGCGAGGTTCTTGCGTGAGCGCGTGGAGGTGGTGGAAGGCGATGTATCGGCGCCCGATCTGGGCCTGGCGCCGGACATGTCCGAAGCCCTTCGCAAGAATCTGGATCTCATCGTCAACAGTTCGGGTCTGACAGATTTCAATCCTGATCTGCGCGATGCGCTGCTGACCAATGTGGACGCGGCGGTGAGCATTGTCGAATTTGTGCGCAAATCGGATCATGCCGGCTTGTTGCATCTTTCCACGTGTTACGTTGCGGGAGCGCGCGATGGGCGGGTGAGTGAGACTGTGCGGCCGAACTACACCCCGGCCGGAGTGGCAAATTTTGATGCTGACCAGGAATGGCGGTCGCTGCATGAATTCGTGGCCAGCGCGCCGCAGAAAGCCCAGAGCGCAGAGGTTACGGAGGAATTGCGGCGCCAGGCTTTGCAGAAAGAACACGCTTCCAAAGACCTTAAAGGCGCAGCTCTGGAGAACCAGATTCGCAAGAACCGGGTACGTTGGCTGCGAACCTATCTGACGGAGGCAGGAAAGAAACGCGCCAATGAATTGGGTTGGGCGAACACGTATACGCTTACGAAAAGCCTGGCGGAGTCTCTAATTATTAAATACGGTGCAGGCTTGCCGATAGCGATCGTGCGTCCGGCCATTGTCGAGACTTCGTCGGAGAAGCCTTTCCTGGGCTGGAATGAAGGCATTAACACCTCAGCGTCGCTGTCCTATTTGCTGGGAACATATTTCCGGCAACTGCCAACGAACGAGCGTAAGCGCTTGGACGTGATTCCGGTGGACTCGGTGTGCCGCGGGATGACGCTGATCGCGGCCGCAATCGTAGAACGGAGGAACGCGCCAATCTATCAGTTGGCTACGTCGGTAACGAATCCGTGCGATATGCGGCGTTCGATAGAGCTCACTTCGTTGGCGCATCGCCGGCACTACCGGGCGCTGGAAGGCCTGCAGAGTTGGCTGCGATTGCACTTCGATGCGATTCCAGTTTCCAAGCAGCGTTACGAGCGCATGTCCGCGCCCGCCCAGAAAGCAATCATAAAATCGATTCAACGCATTGTGTCTCCGCTCCCTTTGCGTAAACCGCCGCTGGCGAGGGCCGAGCGCAACCTGGAGAAAGTTGAGAAACTTATCGAGTTGTTTGAACCATTCATTCTTCTGAATGAGCACGACTTCGTGGCGGAAAATGTGGAAAAGCTTGCCTACGCGCTGGTGCCGGAGGAAAAGGCGAACTTCGGCTACGACACCCGCAGCATCGACTGGTGGGAGTACTGGATCAATATCCACATCCCGGCGCTACGGCGATGGACCTATCCGCTGATCGAGGGGCGTCCTCTGGAAGCGCGTCCGTCGCGGCGCTTCCAGTTAGCCGAAGCTGATAGCAATGGCGAGACCATCAAAACCGGCACAAACGGAGCAACGTGGCGATATTCCTGACCGGATCCACCGGATACATCGGCGGGCACGTAGCCGCCAATCTTTTGCAAAATCACGGAGCTGCGCTGAATTTACTGGTGCGTGCGCGCGATCCGCATGGGGCCGAACTGCGTTTGTGGCATGCCTTGCAACTACACCTGGACTTCCCGCACTTCTACGAATTCTTGCAGACACGGATCAGGATCTTTCGCGGCGACCTCACCGAGCCGCAATTCGGGCTTGCCCGCGATGACTACGATCGACTGATCCACACTACCGATTCCTTAATTCATTGTGCGGCGTCGCTGAATCGGAAGTCAGAAAAAAATTGCCTCAATGTAAATCTTCGAGGAACGCTGGAAGTGCTGCAGCTTGCCATGCGTGCGCACCACTATCACGGGCTTCGACGGTTTAGCCACGTCAGCACGGTGGCTGTGGCTGGGAAGCGCAAGAATGAAGTGGTCACGGAAGACAGGTCGATCGAATGGGATCGGTCGGACTACGATCCGTACGCGCGCACGAAGAAGTTCTGCGAACACATGATCCGGCAGTTGCTTCCGGAAGTGCCGATTACGATTTTCCGGCCGAGCATTGTGCTAGGGGACAGCCGCCGCGCCGAGACTACGCAGTTCGACATGGTGAAGGCGTTTGTTTTTCTCGCTGGTTTGCCGGTGCTTCCGTTTCGGCCCACCGACCAGATCGACATTGTGAACGTGGACTTCGTGGCCGACGCAATTGCGACGCTGCATCAGAAGGATACTCCGCAGTTCGACACATACCATCTTTCTTCCGGCAGAGCGTCGCAGACTTTCCGTGAATTGACCACCGCGCTTGCCGCGGCACAACAGAAACGCGCACCGCTCTTTGTGCCGATACTCGAGCGGCCTTTCTCCGGGACCGTGAATACATTGGCGAACCACAAGAGTTCTGTCTCGTACGAAGCTTCGCTGATGAAAGTGTTCATGCCGTACCTGGTATGGAATACGGTATTCGATAACACTCGAGTTACATCTGAACTGGGCCGGAGGCCTGCGCCGTTTTCTCAATATAGCTATCCACTACTGAAGTTCAGTAGGGAGACGAATTTCGCCTACAACTATCAAGACTGGCCTGCCCAGCTCGGAGGTTCTGCGGCATGATGGACCTCATGCTCGAAGCCTGGGTAAGTGCTTCGATCGAAAAGTCGAAAGCTGCCTGGATGCTGGGCAGAGGCAAGCCCTGGCAGCCGGGAGAAAAGCTGAAGCTGTTGTTTGCTGGCTACAACGGGACCCGCAACATGGGCTCGGACGTGCGCGTAGAGGAAATGTTGCGCCAGCTTCGCCACATCCTGGGCCCTGAGCGAGTCGCGTTCAGCGTGATGACGCAAGTTCCGAAATTCTCTCAGGGATACTTCGAGAGCACTGCGCAGGTGCATCTGCCGGATATCTTTCCGCCTTTTTTGTCGGATGAGGTGCCCAAACATCATGGTGTCGTCGCCTGCGAAGGCTCGATGTTCAAGAGCAAGTTTGCCAATGCGCTGACCACGATGATGATTGGATCGTTGGGCATCGCCGCGGCGCAGAACAAACTCTCCGTGGGCTACGGCGCTGAAGCGGGGCACATGGATCCCGTAGTCGCCAAGATGTGTGCGCGCTACTGTCGGAACTCGCTTGTGATCACTCGCAACGAAGAATCGCGCACCATTCTTCGCGAACTGGGCGTGCCCAATGAACTGGGAACGGATACGGCATGGACGTTTGAGCCGCATCCGGCGGAGTACGGGAGGAAGGCGCTGCGCGAAGTTGGATGGGACGGAACTACGCCGGTGCTGGTAGTCTGTCCGATTAATCCTTTTGAGTGGCCAGTGAAGGCTTCGGTAACGAAGTTCGCCCTGCACGGCCTCATGGGGGCATATAAAGAGAACCATTACCGCTCGGTTTACTTTCATAACTCGGGGCCCGAAGCGGATCGCGCTTACGAGCACTATCTGACCGCAATTGCGAACGCGGTAGACGCGTTCCGCAAACAACACAATGTGTTTGTAATTTTGGCGGCGACCGAACGCTTGGATGCGCGCCCCGCAGCACGAATTTCAGAAAAGCTCAGGGGTGTCCCCGTTCTCAGTTCCGAAGACTACAACATGTACGAGTTGGTAAGCATCCTGCGGGCTTGCCACATGATGGCGTCGTCGCGCTACCACGGCATTGTGACTTGCATGCCGGCGCTGGTGCCGTCCGTGGGAATCACTATGGATGAGCGCATTCGCAATCTCATGCGCGAGCGGAAGCATGAAGATCTGTTGATGAATGTGGATGACGTCGATTTGGAATCGAAGCTGCTGGCGGCGTTGATCAAGCTGCGCCAGGAAGGCGAAAGGATTTCCGACGGGATCGGGCGGACGGTGGTAAAGAACTTGAAAGTCATGGCGCGCATGGGGGTATATTTCGAGGAAGAAGTGCAGAAGCGTTATCCCAAGTTTCCCACGCGCAGGGGAGAATGGGGTTGGGAAGATTATTTGCCGCCAATGAGTACGGGGTTGCACGGCTTGGCTGAGGCGTATAGCTGATGCGGTTCGCTGATATTTAGCAAACGAATTTCATGAGTTTTCTCGATGACATATTTGCGCAACTTCAGACAGCGTTGCAGATCCCTATCCTGCAAGAGCTTCGCGGGGGCCATGCTGGCTCTGTCCAAAGCGGGAGCGACCTCCTCGGGATAATCGCCAAGGCCCGCGCGTTCCTATCCGCTAGAGGGCTGAAGAAGGGCGACCGGTGCGTCTTGCTTGCCCATAACAGCGTTCCTTGGATCGCCATGGATTTGGCCGTCATGGCAGAAGGATTGATCGTTGTGCCGCTTTACGCGCGGCAAGCTCCCGCGGAACTCGTGGCCATGATGAAAGATTGCTCTCCAGCGTTGATCTGTTGCGGAGACGCACCCCTGCGGGATGGCATCGTGCAGAACTGGCCGGAGGCGCCGACGCAGGTGTTGTTTGAGGATGTGTTCGGCAGCAACTCCAACGCTTTGCAAGGGACGCAAAGGATGGGGCATGCCAATAGCGTCAGCCAAATTGCGGATTCTGATCCAGTCACCATTATTTATACGTCGGGCACTTCGGGCGAGGCAAAAGGAGTTGTCCTCACGGCAGGCAATGTTGGTCATATGCTGGGCTGCACCTCCGGGAGACTCGAGGCGCTGATGCAGGAGAAGGCTGGCCAGGATCGCGTGTTCCACTATCTGCCGTTTTGTTTTGCCGGCTCCTGGATCATGCTGCTGACCTGCCTTTTGCGCGCCGATACTCTTTTGCTCAACACGGACCTGAGTAAGATTGCGAGCGAGATGCGGGCGGTTGCGCCCGACTATTTTCTGAACGTCCCGGCGCTTCTCGAACGGATGCGCAAGGCTGTCGACGAACAGTTGTGGAAGACCGGTGGCCTGGTTCTAAGTGTTTACAGTCGAGCCAAAGGCGCTTGGGTGCGCAAGCAGGAGGGCGGGACAAGTTTCGTGGATTCAATGTGGCTGGCGTTGGCAAATGCGATGGTGTTTCCGACCATCCGCAAGAAAATGATTGGTTCCAATCTGAAAGCACTAATCTGCGGTTCGGCGCCGCTTAGCGTGGAAACGCAGCTCTATTTCATGATGCTCGGAATTCCTGTCCTGCAGGTTTATGGACTAACTGAGACTACCGCGATCTGCACCATGGACGATCCAAATCATGTGCAACCGGGCCGCGTGGGCCCTGCGATCTCCGGAATTGAAATGAAACTGGGGGAGAATGATGAGATTGTCGTACGCGGGCCGAATGTTTTTCCGGGATACTGGAATCGTCCGCAGGAGACGGCGAAAGCCTTACGCGATGGCTGGTTTCATACCGGCGATCAGGGCGAGGTGGATGCAACCGGAAATTGGCGGATCGTTGGGCGCATCAAGAATTTGATCATTTTAGGCTCGGGTCATAACATTGCGCCAGAGCCCATCGAAGAGGAAATGCTAGGCAATTTGCCGGGAGCGCAGCAGGTCATGCTGGTGGGCAATGCGCGTGGATGCCTTTCTGCAGTTGTCACCGGCGACGTGACCCGAGAACAGGTTCAGGCCGCGTTGGATGCGGTAAATCCGGGCTTGCCGCATTACAAGCAGGTTCGGGCGTTCCATATTTATTCGCAACCGTTTTCGACTGAGAATGGCTTGCTGACTGCGAATGGCAAGCTGAAGCGAGACTTGATTGCAGTGCGTTTGAAGGAAGAGATTGAAGAAATGTATTTGATGAAGCAGGTTTCTTAGTCAAAGACACTAACCACAGAGGAGCCAGGGGTCACCAGGGAAATCTCGCTGCATTTTGGTTGATGAATGGAACCTTTTCGCGGTCAAGCGCTTTCGTGGGAGATAAAGGATGGCGTCGTGGAGCTGGCGCTGCATCGCGCGCCCTGCAATGAAATTGGCTCGCTCACTCTCGACGAGCTAGAACAATTTGCCGCCGTGCTCGACGGCTCCAACGACGAGGCTCACGCGCTTATTATTTATAGCAAGATTAAGGCCGGATTTTGCGCCGGAGCGGATCTGCGGGAACTGTTTCAGCGTTCCCAAGAGTTGGAGCTGCGAGAAGCTGTTAAGGGCGTGCGCGATTACTTAGAGCGCATTCACCGGGTGTTAAACGCCATTGATGCTTCGCCGCTGACCACGATTGCGACGGTGCATGGAGTGACATTTGGCGGTGGCTTTGAGCTCGCATTGGTCTGCGATTTGATCATCGCCGACAAGATGGCGCGATTTTGCTTTCCCGAGCTGCGGCTGGGATTGATTCCTGGTTTCGGTGGAATTCCGCGACTGAAGCGCGATCTGGGGAACGCGGTAGTTCGCGATCTTCTACTCACCGGCCGGAGTTTTAACGCGACCAAGCTTCAGCAGGTTGGGCTGGTGAGTCAAGTAGTGGCCGAGGGCGAAGCATTGAGAGTAGCGCGCGCGACTGCGGCCCAACTCGGAAAGTTTGATCGGCGAACATCAGTTGCGGCGAAGAAATTTATCAAGCCCATCCCGTATGAAGAGTTGGGGAGAGAGATCGATATTTTCTGCGAACTCTTTGCGCAGCCCGCGGTGGAGTCCGGTCTCAGAAGGTTTGCGGAGAGCGAGGATGCGCAGCCGTATTTGCCCTAGTGCTCTCTTCAGTCAACTAGGATTATGAAACCCTCTGAACAAACACTCGAAGACATCCTGAATCTCGCGGCCGTGCATTTCAAAGTGCCGCGGGAGAAGCTGACCCCCGATGAAGACTTTTTCAAGACACTCGGGATCGACAGCCTACAAGCGCTCGATCTATTGACCCGGCTGGAGCACCACTTTCGCATCGAGTTGCCGGATTACGAGTTGCAGGGAGTATCGGATTTCCGCACCCTGGCCGACCGAATTCAAACGCGACTGTAGAAGCGAACGTTTTGTTTTGCAAGTTGGAAATCGGCAATCGAAAATCGCACTTTCCTAATGCTCAATCTTGACCAATACAGCAGTCTAGGTGCTGCCCTGCGGGATGCGCTCGACCGCTGGCCAAATGAAATCTGCCTGATCGAGGCGGACCGGGATCGGGAGAAGACGAGGCTCACTTACTCGGATTTAAAAGATGTCGCCCTGCCGTTGGCACGCGCGCTCGAGGATGCTGAACTGAATTCCGGCGATCGTGCGGCGATCATCATGACCAATCAGTCGAAGTGGCTGATTTCGGCGTATGCAGTTTTTTATCGCGGCGGCGTGCTGGTCCCGCTTGATTACAAACTCACCGCGGCCGAGCAACTGGAGTTGCTGGTGCACAGTAAGGCAAAGTTTCTGATCGTTGAATACCATCTGTGGCGTGCAATAACCCAGTCACCGGAGTTCAAGAATCACAAGCTCAAGAAGGTCCTGGTTACGGAAGCGCCCTTGAGGGCCGATCTCGCCGGTGCGTATCGCTGGGAAGAGTTCCGCCGCAAAGGCGATCCCGGTTTTGTTCCGCGAGATCGGGAGGATATAGCCTGCATTGTTTATTCATCGGGGACGGGTGGCCGTCCCAAGGGATGCGTGCTCACGCATGAGAATTATCTCGAACAGTGCAAGGCGCTGACAGCCTGGTATCCCTTTTGGCCTGGAGTGCGCTACCTCAGTATCCTGCCGACGAACCATGCCATTGATTTTATGGTCGGCTTCATCGGACCGTTCGTGTGCGGCGCCTGTGTGGTGCACCTGCGTACGCTGCGGCCGGAGTTCGTGCGCGACGCTTTCGTGCGCTACAAGATTACTTATGTCTCGCTGGTTCCGATGATTCTCAAGAACCTGGAACGCGGGCTGCGGGCGAAGTTCGACGAACTGCCGGCGGGAAGGCGTTTCTTGCTTCATCGCATGATCGGTTTGAATAAATCCCTGACTCGCAAACAGCCGAAAGTCGCTATGAGTCGCAAACTTCTGGCAAAGGTTCATCAGGGATTTGGTGGGGAATTGCGAGCGATGTTTACCGGTGGGGCGTTCGTGGAGCCGTCGACGTTGCAGTTTTTCTACGACCTCGGCATTCCCGTCGCCAATGGATATGGCCTTACCGAGGGTTTCCCTCTGACCCTGAACGACCTCAAGCCATTTCGCCCGGACACGGTGGGCAAGCCGCTGCCAGGAGTCGAACTGCGTATTCTAAGTCCCGATGCTGACGGAATCGGCGAGGTTTCCGTGCGCAGCAAGACGGTGATGTCGCACTATCTGGATGATCCTTCATTGACTGCGCAGACGATTGTGGACGGTTGGCTGGTGACCGGAGATCTTGGCCGCTTTGATGGCGACGGGCATCTGCAGCTTTTTGGCCGCAAAAAGAACATGATCGTGACCGAAGGCGGCAAGAATATCTATCCCGAGGACATCGAAAATGTCTTTGAAGGATTACCAGTGAAAGAGTACTGCATTTTCGCTGCGAACTATCTTTGGCCGACGAAAACGGTTGGCCGGGAAATGTTAGTTCTCCTCTTGCGCCTGGAACAAAACCGGGAATTCACCGACGCGCTGAAAGAGGAGATCGCGACACGCAACCGGCGTCTGCCAGACTTCAAACGGGTTGGCGGATACTTAGTGTCCAGTAAAGATTTTCCTCGGACGGCGTCCATGAAAATCAAACGTACGGTTTTGGCCGAAGAGGTCCGCGAAAATCTCGGTCGTGCCGCCGTGGTCGAACTGTGAGTCAAGCAGACGCTTTTCTCGCCGTAGTTAATCCGGTTGCGGGTGGGGGACGGTGCCGCAAGCTCGTTCCAGACGCGCTCGAACGGTTGCGTGCGGGAGGATTGAAGTTGGATGTGGTCGAAACCACTGCGCCCGGCCAGGGAGCGAATCTGACGCGTGATGGCTATGCCCGGGGGTACCGCAAATTCATTGCCGTGGGCGGCGATGGCACGTCGTATGAGATCGTGAACGGCCTTTTTCCCCGCCGCGAATTTGACGAACCGGCGACGCTCGCGTTTCTTCCTCTCGGAACCGGCAACTCATTCCTGCGCGAATTCACCGATCGCGGGGTGGACCACGCAATCGAAGCCCTGCTTGCAGGGCGATCGCAACCCTGCGACGTTTTGCGCTTGCGGCATACGGAGGGAGTTCTTCACTACATCAATCTGTTAGCCATGGGATTTGCCGCGGACGTCGCCACCTTGCGGGCCAGGCGTTTCAGCGGATGGGGAGAACTGGGTTATCAATCGTCCATCTTCATCTCGCTCGCCCGCTTTCGCCGTCGGCCCTTCCCTGTGCGCGTCGATGGGGCTTCGGAGATCGACCGCCGTCGCTGCCTGTTCCTAACCTTCAATAATAGTAAGTTCACCGGTGGAACTATGATGATCGCGCCCAAGGCCGAGGTAAACGATGGACTCATCGAATACGTGCGCTGGGGACCCATCGGACGCTTGGGGCTGATCCGCAACTTGCCGACGCTCTATGACGGTACCCACATTCACCATCCCCTGGCCGAACGGCGGGCAGCGAATCGAATCGACTTCTATTTGGACTCTCCGGTGGACGTGATGGTGGATGGCGAGGTGCTGACATTACAATGCCAGACGCTGGATGTTCTGCCATCCGCTTTGCGCGTCGTGGTATAAGAAATTTATCTCTATGTCTCAAGAACGCAGAAAAAGGCAGCAGGAACGCGAAGGGGTAAAACAGACGAAGCCCATGCCCGGCTACATTATTGTTGCGGTCGCCATTGTGGTCGTGTTTGCGGCCGCCTACTACGTCATCCGGCACAGGCAAACCAGCCGTCTGGACGCTTTCGCCAAATGCCTGACGGCAAAGCAAGCGAAAATGTACGGCGCGTTTTGGTGCCCGCATTGCGAAGAGCAAAAAGAGAAGTTCGCTTCGTCATTTCAATACGCACCCTACATCGAGTGTGGCATCAAAGGTTCGCAGGCCATCGCACCGGTTTGCACTGAGGCCGGCATCAAGCGGTTTCCTACGTGGATCTTCGCGGATGGAACACGGGTTGAGGGCGAGCACGAGTTGGACTTTCTGGGCGAGCAAACTGGATGCAGCCTGCCATGAGCTCACCATCGCGACGGATTTTTCAATTGATCGCTACGCTGGCGTTGGCGGGGGTGGTGGTTTCCTCCGTCTCACTGCATCATCACTACGGCACTTCGCAAACTAACTACTGTGATTTCGGCGCCAGTTTCAACTGCGACATCGTGAATCGCAGCATTTATTCGACCGTACTTGGAGTGCCGGATGCGCTGATCGGTATCTTTGGCTACGGGCTGCTTTTTGTTCTGGCAACGTTTTATCGGACGAAGGCAGAAGCTCCTCTCATGCTCCTGGTCGCGTCCACCGCAGGGTTGGGCTTCGCCCTCTATCTCACGTACATCGAGAAATTCGTGTTGGCAACGTGGTGCATTTTGTGTTTATCGTCTCTGACTCTGATTTTTCTGATTACGGTGCTCTCGTCATTCCTGGCGGCATCTGCGTGTCGTCGGGACTGATATCAGAATGCGAGCATTCTTTCTTGCCACGCCAGCACGACCGAGACACTCGCGCGTACATTAGATGATGGAAGAAACCAGCCGAGAGCAGATAGTGCCGTCGAACGACTCTGTCGCAGGCAATCTTCAGCTGCACGAATTTCATAGCCGAGTATTTCGCAACATGCGGATGCTGCGGGTTTGGCTGCCTCCGCGATACGAAGCTCCTGAGAATGTAACGCGACAGTACCCAGTGTTTTACCTGAATGACGGGCAAAATCTGTTTGACCGCGCCACAGCCTTCGGCGGCGTGGAGTGGCAAGTGGACGAAACCGCGGACCGCCTCATCCACCAAGAAGTAATCTCCCCACTGCTCATCGTAGGCATCGACAATGCACAGACCGATCGCATCAAAGAGTATTTACCGTATCGTTCATTCAATCCGCCAATTCTTCGACCGCAAGGCAAGCGCTATCCCGAGTTCCTGATGAATGAGGTCATGCCGTTTCTGCAAGAACGATACCGCATCGCCAAGGGGCCTGAAAACACTGGACTCGGTGGGTCGTCCCTGGGCGCGCTCATTTCCCTGTATACGGTTATCGAACGGCCGGGAGTGTTCGGACAGTTGCTGTTGGAGAGCCCCTCGCTGTTTATTTCCCATCGAAGGATCTTGAAATTCAGCCGACTCGTGCGGCAGTGGCCCGACAGGGTTTTTCTGGCGATCGGCACCCGGGAAGCGGGCCGTGAAGATAAAGACAGACAGGTTGTAGAAGATGTCCGTGAACTCGAGCGCAGCTTTCGGCGTGCAGGCCTGGACGATCGCCGCTTGCTGGTGAAGATCGACGAGGGTGCAACTCACAACGAGGGCGCGTGGGCAAAACGTTTTCCGGAAGCGCTGGGTTTCCTCTTTGGCAACAAGGCCGCTTGAAGGGGGAGTAAGCGTCAGGCGCGACCATTTGACGACGCCGTTTCATGGTTGCTTCAGCCCGGTCCAGCGGTCAAATCAGGTATTGACAAACTTCTATAAACGAAAGTAAAAGTAACTGATCGCAATATATCGCAATCGAGGTCTGCTTGCCCAACATATTTCCAATGAACGAGCGGCGGAAATCGAGAAGATTCTCATTGCGGCGAGAGACTTCGATTAGAGACAACAGATGGTGCCCTGCCATGATGAAATGCATGCGGGCCGTCACGCTAGCTTGCTGCGTTTTTGGCATCCCTTTGCGTGGCTGGAACTCAGGACAAAAGCCTGCCCAGGCAGGTGCTGGCGGTACGGCGGCTGCGACTGAACTTCAGATCCAAAGCTCAATCTTGAGAATCGAATTTGACCGTGATTTGCACAGTCGGGTGGTCGCGTTGTTCAGCCCAGCCCCAGAACCTGTGACTCCATTTTCCGCGTCGGAGACGGTTACTGGCACGGACCGCAACTGGAGCGACTTCGCCCTAACTTCGAGCCGGCAGGAACCCGTTTCCGACATTTTTGGGGCGGGAGAGCGGTTGTTGCTGGCGGGTAAGTCCGGAGGCTTGCGCAAGAGCATCTCAGTCACGATGTATCGCGACTTCCCTTCTCTCGCGGTTTTTGACGTGGAGTACTCGAATGAAGGCGCGACTCGACTCACTATTCGCGGCTGGACCAGCCATCAATATTCGATCACTGCGCTTCCTGCCGTGCAAGGACCCGCCTTCTGGTCCTACCAGAGTGGTTCGTACGAGAAGCGGCCGAATTGGGTTCTTCCTTTACGCGCCGGGTTCCGGCAGCAGAATTATCTGGGCATGAATGCCAGCGATTACGGTGGCGGCACCCCCATTGTCGACGTGTGGCGCAAAGATGTCGGTCTCGCGGTAGGCGATATCGAGCCCGGACCACGTCTCATATCGCTCCCCGTTTCCATGCCAGATGCGCGTCACGCGCATTTGGCCGTACACTCTTCGCGTGAGCAAACGCTTGAACCGGGAGAGACCTTCCATACTCTCCACACATTTGTCTCCGTGCACCAAGGCGATTATTTTCGCACGCTGACGGAATACCGGCGACTCATGGTGCGCCAAGGGTTTCAAATGGCTTCGGCGCCCGACAGCGCTTTTGGACCAATCTGGTGCGCGTGGGGATACGGACGCTCGGTCAAGCTCAAGCAGGTCTATGACACGCTTCCGACGGTTAAGAAAATGGGTTTCGCGTGGGTCACCTTGGACGACGGTTGGCAAAACAATTACGGCGATTGGGCGGTGGATCCGAAGAAGTTTCCTCATGGCGACGCTGACATGAAGGCATTAGTCGATCATATTCACGCAGAAGGCTTCAAAGCGCAACTGTGGTGGTCGCCGCTAAGCGCCGTTCCGGATTCGCAACTACTAAGGGAACATCCTGACTTTCTTCTGCTAAACGCCGATGGATCGAAGCGGAAGATTTCCTGGTGGAACTCTTTCTATCTCTGTCCGGCCGACCGAGCGGTAGTGGAATATCACAAAGCACTGGTGCGGAAGATTCTGGGCGAGTGGGGATTTGACGGCCTCAAACTGGATGGTCAACATATGAATGCCGTTCCTGCTTGCTACAACCCTGCGCACCATCACAAACGTCCGGAGGATTCGGTCGAAGAGTTGCCCGATTTCTTTCGTGAACTGTACGAAACCGCCCGCAGCGTGAAACCGGACGCGCTGGTAGAGTTTTGTCCCTGCGGCACCGCATACTCATTTTTCACGATGCCGCACTTCAATATGTCCGTGGCATCCGATCCCGAAAGCTCCTTTCAGGTCCGCTCCAAGGGCAAGACGCTGAAAGCGCTCATGGGCGACAACATTCCCTATTTTGGCGACCACGTCGAATTGAGCGATGGGGCAATCGATTTTGCCTCAACTGTCGGCGTCGGCGGAGTCGTAGGGACACAGTTCGTGCTCCCGAATCTCGTCAAAAAGCACGGCTCGTCGGACCTCACGCCGCAGCGACAACTGGTCTTCGAGAAATGGCTGCACATTTACGAAGATAAAATGCTGTCGCGTGGAGAATATCTTGGCGACCTTTATGACATCGGTTTCGATCTTCCCGAGAGTCATACGATCCGCAAAGGCGGGGAAATGTACTACGCATTCTTTGCCCGCCACTGGAGCGGGCTGATCGAGTTGCGCGGTTTGCAAGACCGCAGCTACCACATCGTGGATTATGTGAACAATAAAAATCTTGGCAGCGTCCGCGGCCCCACGGCCACGATATCCGCTGACTTCAACAAGCATCTGCTGCTCGAGGCTCGGCCTGAGTAATCACCGACTGTGGAATCCAAGCCCAAAAGCGTGAACGAGCGACTCCAAATAATCATCCTTCGCAATCGGCGCTCCGAGAAAATAGGAGTGTACTCCGTCTGCTCCGCTCACCCCAGCGTCATCGCCGCAGCCGTTCAACAGGCAATCGAAGATGAATCGGTTCTACACGTGGAATCCACGTCGAGCCAGGTGAATCAATTGGGCGGCTACACTGGACAGACTCCGTTTCAATTCGCCGAATTCGTTCATGCCGCAGCGCAACACGCAGGACTTCCCCGGGAACGAGTGCTGCTCGGCGGAGACCATCTTGGTCCGTACCCCTGGCGAGAATTGCCCTCGGCAGTGGCGATGCACAAGGCTTGCGAACTGGTCCGCGCATGTGTGCTCGCCGGATACAACAAGATTCATCTCGACGCGAGTATGTCTTGTAGTGACGACAGCAAGAGCGGCCTTGACGAACGTACCATCGCGCAAAGGGCAGCCATTCTCTGCCGCGCCGCCGAAAACGCATTTGAAGAGTTGCCCTCAGGCTCTTCGCCTCTCCTTTACGTAATCGGCTCCGAGGTTCCGACTCCCGGAGGCGAATCGCTCACCGGAGCAGCGCCCGCTGTGACCTCAGCAGATCGAATTCATCACACATTGCAGCTCTTCCGTGCGGCTTTCGCCGATCAGAACGTGACTTCGTCGTGGGACAGAGTCATCGGCATGGTCGTGCAGGCGGGCGTGGAGTTTGGCGAGAACGCAATCTTTGACTATGACCGGCAAAAAGCGGCGTCACTTTCGTCGGCGCTGCCGGCGAATCCGGCCCTCGTTTATGAAGCGCACTCCACGGACTATCAGAAACCGGCGGCTCTCGCAGAGCTGGTGGAAGATCATTTCGCGATCTTGAAAGTAGGGCCGTGGCTGACATTTGCGTTCCGGGAGGCGGTGTTCGCCTTGAGTGCAATTGAGCGGGAATGGCTAGCACAGCGGAAAGGAGTTCGCCTCTCGCAAGTACGGGAAGCCCTTGAGGCTGCCATGCTGCGCAATGCAGCCTACTGGTGTTCCTACTATCACGGAAGTGAAGACGAGATTCGCCTGGCTCGCGTTTACAGCTACACTGATCGATGCCGCTACTACTGGGGCGACGCCGAGGTGCAGCAAGAGCTCGCCAAACTTCGCGCCAACTTTGATGCCTCACCTCCGCCGCTGACGCTGCTGAGCCAATACCTGCCAAGAGAGTACGAAGCCATTCGCTCGGGACGCCTCCGAGCGCAGGCAGAGGAGATGATTCAGGAGCACATCCGAAACGTTCTCCGGGTCTATGCTGCTGCCTGTGGCGAGTAAAACTACGGGAGACCAAACGCGTACAGCGAACTGCCTGCCGCAATAGCGACGTATTGTTTTCCATCCACCGCGAATGCTATTGGCGAAGCGTAGACTGCCCCACCCATTTGAAAATGCCATAGCGGCTTTCCCGATGTTGCTTCCAATGCGATGAAATTTCCTTCCGCATCACCAGTAAACAACAGTCCACCAGCAGTCGAGAGCAGGCCCGACCACGTGGGCGAAAGATGGCGAAACTCCCACTTCACCTGACCGCTTGCGGGATCGATGGCGCGAAGCGCGCCCCAGTACGGCTCTGCCTTATCGGAGGGAAAATAGGCGCTGCCATAATACGCGTGGCCCACCTCGTAGGGCTGCGGCGCGGTGCTGAAAATATCGCACTGCTCGCGCGCGGTTACATAGAAAAGGCCAGTTCGCGAATTAAAGCTTGGGGACATCCAGTTCGTGGCGCCAAGCGCTCCCGGACAGACCGTTCGTCCTTCGGGCGTTGGCGAACTCTGTTTATTCGGAACCGGGCGGCCTTCGGCATCCTTGGTGTCGGTCCATGTGGTTCGGGCGTAGGCATTGGTTGAGAGAAGCTTGCCGGTGGAGCGATCGAGAACGTAGAAAAAGCCGTTGCGGTTGGCTTGGGCAATCAAGTGTTTGTTGCCGGATTCGATCATGATCGGGACTTGGGTGGCGTCCCAATCGTGTTCGTCATGCTTGGTGAATTGAAAATGCCAGTTTAGTCTTCCGGTGTCGGCGTCGAGGGCGAGGAGAGAATTGCTGTAAAGGTTGTCGCCGGCGCGGCCTTCGCCACGGTTCGACGGCGAAGGATTACCCGTCGGCCAAAAGAGTTGATTAGTTCCCGGATCATACACGCCCGTTGTCCATGCGGGCGCGCCTCCGATCTTCCACGAGTCGCCTTCCCAAGTCTCGTGACCCGGCTCGCCCGGGCCTGGGACCGTGTAGAAGCGCCACTTTCGCTGTCCGGTGTCGGCATCGTAGGCATCAATGAAGCCGCGAATACCGTACTCGCCGCCCGAGACCCCAAGAATTACCAGTTTCTTTACGGCGAGCGGCGCCAGCGTGAAGCTGTATCCCTGCTTGTAGTCAACGGCTGCAACATCCCAAATCACGTTTCCAGTTTTGGCGTCGAGAGCGATAACGTGGGCATCAAGCGTGCCGAGAAATACCTTGTCACCCAGGATAGCGAGCCCGCGATTCACGCGGCCGCAGCACGGCCGAATATCAGGGGGCAGTGGATGCTGATAAAGCCATAGCGGCCTGCCAGTGCGGGCGTCGAGAGCAAATGCGCGATCGTCCTGGCCCGTGGCGTAGAGGATGCCGTCTGCGACCAGCGGAGTGGTTTCAAATTTTCCTGTGGCCGCAGTTTGGTAAACCCATTTCGCGACCAGTGAATGCGTGTTCGTGATGTTCACTTGGTCCAAAGTGCTGAAACGGTGGCCAGCATAATCGCCTGAATAGGTAAGCCAGTTCTGAGGTTCCTTTGCTGAATTGAGAATCCGCTCAAACGTGACCTGGGCGTGGGTTTCGACAGCCGAAACGCAGACGATCAGTAGCAAGATGCCGGGCAACTTGTGCAGGGCGCTCATTTCGCGCTCACACTCAGCAGGTAGGCGATGACATCGTCGAGATCACGATCGCTCAGAATAGTCGAGTCGTAGGGGGGCATCAAGGATTTGCGGCTCTTCTGGATCGAACGCAGTTTATCTTTCTCGAATAGGTGAATCCTCTCGGTTGTGTCCATTATTTGCAGGCTGAATTGATCTTCGTTCAGAGTAACGCCCTTGATCTGCTGCCCGTCCGCGGTCACCACCGTGACTGTCTCATATTCCTGCGCAAACTCCTTGGTGGATTCCGTAAGCCCCCAAGCCAGACGCTGGCTAGGGTTGCGAACCGACTCGACCAGTGATTCGACAGTGCGCGCCGTACCCACTGACGTCAAATCGGGACCGAGACGTCCTCCCTTGCCTTCCACCATGTGGCAAGAAGAACAGTTGGCGTCACCGTAAAAAAGCTCTTTGCCATGGACAGAGTTGCCGACGGGCTTTGCCGGCGCCTGAACCTGGACGCTTCGTAGATACGCGATGATCTGCCAAACCTCGTCATCGGTCATGCCGACACCTTGCCCGTTGGTGCCGTTAGCGGGCATTGCCGTACCGGGGATGCCCTGGCTGATATTTTGGAAGAGGTCGCCGTCGGTGTCTCCGTGGCGCTTGTGAGCGCGGGTAAGGTCAGGCCCGCGGCCACCGCCGCGCGCTCCCAATCCGTGGCAGAAGGCACAGTTTATGCGGAATTCAAATTCACCAGCCTTGGCCGCTTTGGGATCACCTGACAATGGATTACGGACTTCCTCGCCCAGAGTCGAGCACGCCAAGAGTGCGATCAGCGCGAGCATTGCCAGTATTGAGGCCGGAATCGCGTCTATCACGCGCGTCCAACTGAATCGTGTAGATGTGTTCTGACCGAACATCGTCGGCGTTTGCGGGTGCGCGCATGATAGCACAGCATCGCGAATAATGGGAATGGTAGAGTCCGTCGTCCGCTCGGCGGAAGGGAGAACGCAGTGGGGAGTCTGCTGTACGGCCAGCGCGAGCGGAAAAGCGCATTTCTCGACAATGACAAAAAGAAATGCTCGAAGCGACAAAATGTAAAATTAAAGGTCGCGATCCACGATTTCTGCGCTAAGAAAGGTGAGGCACTGCACACAGAAATCGTCGGCGCAAAAAGGGGCCGATGGTCCGGCCCAGTTTGTTTCAACCAAGCTTGTCAGACAACCTATCGAACATGAATCATTTTGCCGCTGGGATCGAGGGTGCCGTGTACACGAACTTTCTTGCCTTCGAACTGCTTTACCTGATCCTGGGCGTCGATGTCGTAAGTGTTGCCGCTAGCGGAATCTTGAAATACATACTTATCGCCCGACTTCGCGATCGTGCCCGTGAAGACCTGGACGTCAGACGGTTGCGATTGAGCCTGGGAATCCGGTGCCGGTTGTGCTGACTGATCGGGCGTCTGTCCGGGTTGCTGCTGGCCGGGTCGTTGAGCTGGGTATGGTTGCTGTGACGGCGGCGCGCTTTGCGCATAGAGCTGAGCGCTCAGGAGAGTTATGCCGCATATCAGAACAAGCACGCTAGGAAACCGCAAAGAGTGTGTCTGTATTTTCCTGTTTCCGTTCATGAAACCTCCGAAAAAGTTGCTCAATTCCGTAACACACAGCAAGCTGCTTGCCAAAAACTTGTTTTCGGCAGCGAATTTAACCGCAATTTCCCCGAGCAGAAATCGGTCGTTCTATTTGCACATCTTACCTCGGAACACGCGGCTCGTATCCATCTACCAGATCGACGTCTTCTGAACGGAGCTACATGGAAAACTGTATGTCATCCATTGCTCGATGCGTTCTTGAAGAGTGAAAATTCTTCCCGGTAGTGAAAAGACAGTTGGCAGCTTGCGTATATTTGCGACCGGTCCAACGTTCAATATTAAGGCGAGCACTATAAAAACTTTTCGTTGTTGAGGACGACTCTTTACAAAAAAATTCGCACTAAGTGTGTCGGCGATCCTTCTTCAGGTGTAGGTTAAGACTCAAGGAGGAAAACATGCCATTACAAACTCAGGAACAACCAACCCTGAACGTAAAACTCGTCCACTTTACCAAGCAAAATTCCCCCGACGAACCGGTGCAGGTTGCCTTTGCCGTGACCGATGAACAGGGCAAAGAAGAGATCATCACCGGAGAGGTTCCATACAGCTACGACCTTTTCCACCTTCTCCAGGAGAATGGCTGGCTGAACATCCGCCGCGGGGTTGCCTCGATTCGCGAGACGCGCTCGCAGCGTCGAGCCATGTCAGCTTAGCCGCTGATGCAGTGCGGTGGGACCCCGGGAAGTCTGGGGTCCCATCCTCTTGCTGGGGTCGTGATCGATCCCCGGATTTCAAATTCCAAACAAACTGGAGGTGGGAGATGAGACATGACGTTCAGTTGGCAGCGGGAGACGTCTGCGGAGACGCAACTGGCTTGCGCGTCAGAGTAGAGGATGTCGACATGTTTGATTACGTCCATTTCTCGGTGGTGGAAAGCAGTGATGCGGGAGAGGATTGCATAAAGTCGGGAGAGATGTCCCATTTGGCTTTTGTACGGCGCTTCACGAAAGTCGGACAATATATTTGCTGAATAAATAGTGGGCCACGGTTTCTACCCTCATTGCTAATATCCCCCCGCCTGCAATTCTGGTGGCAGCCTCGCTTGGCCGCCCGGACGAGGCGTCCGGGCCTACGTGGGCGTCGCCAGAACTGCAGGAACGTTAAGCTTTTTCGGCGAGGCTTCCGATCCACGGCAGCCTGAAGGCTTCGCCCTGCAGCGCTTTCACCAGCAGCACCAGCCAGAGAATCACCAACCCCAGAAGCGCGACTGCCGAACTGAGCCAAGCCAGCAGGTACCCAAACACTGGAATCAAAGCGAGCACAGAGTACAGGATGCGCATTGCGATAGCTGCCACGATTGTGGCGCCGGCAAGGAAGATGGACTGAAGAGCGTGAAATCGGACGAAGCGGTTGCGTTTAAAGGGTTCGACCAGCAAGAAGAAAATGCCAGGAATGAATGTGAAGTAGGCCACAGCCGCGATCAAATTGTCCTTCGGCCGAATGGGGACGATGACGGCAGGTGTGTCCTCGGATGATAGGTTCGTGACACGGGCGGAAGTCCCGCTGGTTGCGGGCTGAGCGGCCTCCTGACCAGGGACCCACATTCTGCGGCCACAGCCTGGGCAAAAAGAAACATTGTCGGGCATTTTGGCAAGACATTGTGGACATGAAATCGGCATGAGCGTTCAGGCCAGTCGGCGGGAGGTGTTCTTCTTGCGGCAATCCTCGCAGACTCCATAAATCTGAAAAGTGTGGCGCGTGGTGGCGTAGTGATATTTGCTTCCGATCTCGTGCTCCAGGCCGTCGACCTCGGGCGAGAAAAATTCCACCGAGCTGCCACAACCGGTACAGACCATGTGATGGTGGCTGCGGCGGTTGTATTGATGCTCGTAGCGGGCGATGCCATCGTGAAAGGCGACTTCGCTGGCCAGGCCGCATTCGGCAAGCAGTTTTAGTGTGCGGTAGACGGTGGTGAAACCGATGCGGGCATCCTTCTTTTGCACCAGCCGGTGCAGTTCGTTAGTGGAGAGGTGCTCCCGGGTTTCGAGGAAAGTTCGCAGAATCGTATCGCGCTGCGCGGTGTGTTTAAGGCCGACGCGCTTGAGATGTTGATGCAGAATCTGCTGCGCCTCGTGTACCATCTCAGGCGAAATGCTGGGCTGATCGTCGATACGCTTCTGTAGCATGGGGATTGGTGGCGCAAGCTCTCCCGGCCGGATCAGGATAACACTGGCGTTTGGAAAGCTCATCTTTTGTCAAAGGGCGAGGCAGTGAGGATTCCCCTCGCTGCCGGAGGCCGTCAACCGTCCGCTCCGGTACGCCTAACCTTGCAATTGCAAAACAATTCAGGCATTCACTTTGCGTTGGTTTCAAGAGGGATCGCTTCGAAGTACTTGGGGACAATGATTTTGGTTTTCGGGGATGCCGCCCTGATCTCTTGGACAAACGATTGCAGCGCTTCGATTGCAGACTGCTCCGAAGCGTCATACGGCGTTAGAAAATTGTCCCAATGAGTTGGCAGGACCAGGGCTGGATAATGCAGGTCGCGCATAAGACGGCCACTATAGTCATAGATTTCTTTTCGCGAAGACCCGGCTCCGATCAACGCGACGTCAGGTTCGAGTCCTGCGATCTCGCGTTCGATGAAGTTCATCCCGCCAAACCCCAAAATCTGATGACCGTGGAAACGAATGAGGTAGGCGAGCGTGCCTCCCTCGGGGTGCATCTGCTCCAAGGTCAAAGGCGCTTTCATTCCAGCCGGGGCAGTAGCAGAGCTGAAGTAATGCTTGTGATCCAGAGCACTGTGAATACTAGGAATGACTTTGAGGGAAAACGTCTTAAACTCATAATCTTCTCCGCCCCGCACGGTAATCAGCTGTTGTTCAGGAACCGCGTAGGCACGCAGCACATTCTCGGTGCTCTCAGTACCGATCACTGCCGCTCCAGTTTTAAGGGCGATGTGAGGAACGTCCAGGATGTGGTCGTAATGCGTGTGCGTGACCAGAACAAAATCTGCTCGTTGAATGTGGGAATCAATGGCCGCCACATCGGGCACGGCAACGTCACCCCAGTCATACGCCCGGCGCGTGTCCCCGGCCATGCGATGCCCCTCCGGCGGCGGCGGACCGTTGATTCGCGACAAGTATGGATCGATCAGGATTGTCGTGGTTCCGTCCGTGATTTCCCAGCCCGCCGCACCCAGGTATTTCAGAATGACTTGATTGGTCTGTGCTGTCGTCGGATGGTCCTGCGCTGCTAGATTCGCAAGCGCAGTTGCGGCTAGTATCATGCACACAAGCCCGGATCTCGCCATTGGTATGTACCTCCAGACCGAATATCCGCGGAGTCTATGTGAGTAGAACGAACGGAGTCAATTTGCTCCTGAGAATAAATGGCTGGTTGTCCTGAAGCTACTGTGCGGAGACCTGCTGAATCTCCGCCACAAGTGTTGATCCGTTGCAATTTGTCTTGGGCAACAGGGTCAACCTAGAATCAAAGTTGCGCATGGTAACGACCTCGACTTCCCTTTCATCTTCTCCGTCGCGTTTCCGCCCTGCGCGATTTGTCGCCTATCTGGTTGCCGGCATTTTGTTGATGTTGGCGGGCGGTGTTGTCTGGTTTTATTCCGTGGCGCGGTCTGCTCTGCCTCAACTGGACGGCAGGTTGCGGGTGGCGGGGCTTTCGGCACCGGTGACGGTGGCTCGCGATGCCCGCGGCGCGCCCACCATCGATGCCATTGCCTTCGATGATCTCTTTTTCGCGCAGGGTTACGTGACGGCGCAAGACCGCCTATTTCAGATGGATGGGATTCGGAGGGCCGCAGCGGGTGAGCTTGCCGAGGTTTTCGGCGCGAAATTTGTAGAGCACGACCGTCAGCAAAGAATCCTGGGGCTGAGAGTCGTTGCGCGAACGACGATAGAGACTTTGTCGCCCGAGAATCGCTCTCACTTCGAAGCTTATGCTCGAGGCGTAAACGCCTACATTAAAGCGCATCAGGATCGGCTGCCGCTCGAATTTCGTGTTCTGCGGTATTCGCCTCGGCCGTGGACGCCTGAGGACTCGGCGCTGATTGGAGTCCAAATGGTGGAGGACCTGAGCACGAGTCCCCGGCATGCGCTGGAGCGCGAGAAAATCCTGGCTAAACTGGGGCCAGAGCTGACGGCGGATCTGTTTGTGAATTCTTCCTGGCATGATCGACCGCCAACGATTTCGCGACCCAGTCTCGATCAGGAGATTAAGGGCGGGGATCAGAATGACGACGAGGACGAAGACGACGATTCAGGCGCGGACAGTTCGGTTACCGTCTTAACACCACTGTCTGATATTGCTGCGCCACCACGACTGCCAGAACTCTTCTTCGACGAACGTCCTCAAGTGCTTGGGTCGAATAATTGGGTGATCTCGGGGACGCACACGGTTTCGGGTAAGCCGCTGCTGTCGAACGATATGCATCTGGGACATCAGATGCCGAACCTCTGGTATGAAGGGCATCTTCGTTGTGGCAACTTCGATGTAGCTGGGGTCACGCTACCGGGTTATCCCTACGTGATCGTCGGCCACAACCAGCGAATTGCGTGGGGATTCACCAATCTCGGGCCCACGATCGAGGACGTCTACGTTGAAACCTTCAACCCCGCTGGACAATATTTGACTCCAGATGGATGGAAACAGCCTGAGCACCGTCGTGAAGTAATCCGTGTTAAGGGCAAGCCGGATGTGATTGCGGACGTAGTACTGACGCGCCATGGACCGATCGTCACGGATATGGTCCCGGGCGAGACGCGCAAACTGGCACTGCGTTGGACTTTGTACGAGGGTATCCGAACTCCCTTCTTCGCGGTCGATTCAGCGCAGAAGTGGGAGGACTTCAGACGCGCTTTTTCAGAGCTTGATGCCCCGGGTCAGAATGTTGTGTACGCCGATGTAGACGGCAACATCGGCTATCAGGCTACCGGAAAGATTCCTATTCGGGCCGCGGGCGATGGCAGCCTGCCGGAGAACGGTAGCGACAATGCTCACGAGTGGGTCGGCTATGTTCCGTTTGACAAATTGCCTAACGTATTCAATCCACCATCGGGGATCATCGCGACCGCAAATGGTCGGATCACTCCGGCAGGGTATCGATATTCTCTGAGCACGGAATGGGAGGCTCCATGGCGGACATCTCGCATTTACCGCGTGCTTGAATCGGGCCGAAAGTTCTCCGCGGCGGACATGCTGGGGCTTGAAACCGATGTCTATTCAGAGCTGGATCGGTTTTTCGCCGATCGCTTTGTGTATGGGGTCGATCATGCCAAGAATCCGTCTGCGCGCGCGAAAGCGGCGGCTGAGATTATGCGGCAATGGGATGGGCGGATGATTGAAAATCTGGCAGCGCCCACGATCGCGGTGCGGGCGCGGCGGGAACTCATGCGTTTGTTGCTTGAGCTCAGGCTCGGCACGGCACCTGAGGACCCGCATCAGCTCGAGACGACTCTTAGCTGGAAAAGCTATCGCTGGATGATGAGTACGGTTTGGTCGGAGAATGTGGTCGAGCATCAGCCCAAACGCTGGCTGCCCCAGGCCTATGCCAACTACGACGAACTTCTGACTGCTGCGGTTCAGGCCGCGGTCGATACAAATCCGGCGCAGGATTCACCTGCACCACAAAACTTGGATTCGTGGAGGTGGGGAGATTTTAACCCCGTGGAAATTCAGCATCCCATCTTTGACAAGGTTCCGCTTCTATGCCGCTGGTCAGGTCCCGGGCTGCGGCCGCAGTCAGGTAGTGAATACACCGTGAAAGCCGTGTCGCGAAGCCACGGGCCGTCAGAGCGAATGACGGTGGATCTGGCGAACCTCGACCAATCGACGCTGAATCTGGTGACCGGCGAGGCGGGGAATCTGTTCAGCCCCTACGGCCTGGACCAGTGGAAAGCGTGGTATGAGGGCTTCACTTTTACCTGGCCGTTCTCGCCACTGGCAGTCGAAAAGGCGCGTGCGCATCAGTTGGTGTTGGAGCCGGAGCGATAGAAAAATATAGGCTTCTGCTCTCAGCTTCGCGCGGTAAGACTTTCTCAATCCACCAGCTTGACGTCGAACAACTGACCCACGATACCCACCTGGCCGTTGTTGTTTTGGGGGTTGCCCTGGGTTACCTGGAGCTTGTCGGTAGTGGTGTCGTAGATGCCGAGGGCGCCGTTCTGGACTACATACACGATGTCGCGGCCGGGGATTTGCTGGATGCCGGTCGCGTCGCCGGTACTCGGCGGGATAACGACGCCCGGACTGTTCGTATTGAAGATCGACAGGCACCCGCGAACCTCGCCACCGGGGATATTGATGTTGGTGCAGGAGTGGGCGCCGATAAAGAGCTGCCCGTTTTGGCTTATGTCCATGCGATCGTGGTAACCGTTCGTGATGACGGCTGAACCCGTAACGGTCATGGAGCCGGTATCAATAACGCTCAACGTACCGCAGATCGTGGCTGCCGTCGGCGTCCCCGCACAAGTGTTCGTTCCGGGCGGATTGGGCGGTGCAGTGCCGGCCACATACAGAGTGGAACCGTTCAGCAAACCGTAAGTTGCCGCGCTCACGGGAGTGGTGCTCGTGGCGGTAGAGGTCCCTACATCCAACACGCTCACCCCCGCCGCTTTACCGCGACACTGCGGACCACAATTCAGGACGAAAGCTGTGCCGCTACCAGTGAAAATACCCCACACCGGGCGGTCGAAGCCGGTGACGAAACTTCGCGGATCAGTGGAGGTCCCGATTAAGATCGTCGCAATCACCGTCACGGTGTCGGAATTATCGCTGAATACCAGCACGTGATTGCCGTCCGGGCTGGATACGACAAAATGCGCACCGGGCACCGGGATGGATGCGGCTATGGAGCCGTTTTGTAAGTTCAGCACCTCGACTGCACCTGGAGCCTGTCCAAGGACCGGGGCCGTGGGCACAGCGGCGTAGGCAGTCGTAGCGGCCGGATTGATGGCTATGCTCTCGGTAAAACCTGGGAGGACGATGGCCGGTAGTACCGAAGTCGATCCCGCGGCGGTCGCAACACTTTCGCTCGTGTTGTCGACGACCGTCACGGAATTGCCCGTCGGGCTGTATACCAGGGTGAACTTCAGGTTTGAAGAAACTGCCATCAGCCCGGGCTGCGGACTGTCTCCTATTAAAGAAACGACTGAAGTGGAAAGCACGTCACGCAAGGCATCCACAATGTTCAACACCGGCAGATTCGTCCCGGTGCCGGTCGGGAACAGGGGATTTGAAATGAAAACCCGGAAGGGGAGGCCGCTGGGTTTGTGTGTAGTCCTTGAAGACTTGCCGCTGTATCCACAAGAGATAATGCTCACACTGGCAGCCAAAAGCACAAAAATGCTGACGAAGATTCTCTTCAAACCTGGGACTCCGAAGAGCATGAAGGATAGAGATTTAGATGCAAGAAAGCGGATTATAACAGAGCGACTCCGGAGAATTTGAGTTGCTGGCCCTGCCCGGCCGGCCCGTAGATGCAAAAGCCACAGTCCTCTTGTATCCTGAACAGCATGGCGACTGACCTGCTGGCGCGGATGAAACAGTCGGCCGTCCTCTGCGACGGCGCGATGGGAACCCTGCTGTACGCCAAGGGAATTTTCATCAATCGCTGCTATGACGAGTTGAATGTTTCACAGCCCGATCTGATTCGGGGCATCCACCACGAGTATCTGCAGGCGGGTGCGGAGATTATTGAAACTAATACTTTCGGGGGGAATTCGTTTCGTCTGGCTCGACATAGCATGGCGAGCCAGGTGCGCGAGATCAATCTGGCAGGAGCGCGGTTGGCCCGGGATGCAGCCAAGAGCTTCGATGTCTGGGTCGCAGGGTCGGTCGGACCGCTTGGGGTCCGCATTGAACCGCTGGGCAAAACGTCTTTTGAGGAGGCGCGTACTGCCTTTCGCGAGCAGATCGCGGCTCTGGTCGAAGGCGGCGTCGATCTGTTGATGCTCGAGACCTTCGGCTATCTGGAAGAACTTCATCAAGCGATCCTGGCCGCTCGTGACGTGAATCCGAAGATCCCGGTAGTGGCGCATGTAACCATCGATGAGGACGGGAATTGTCTCGATGGTTCGACTCCGGAAACTTTTACTCCGCGGCTGGAAGAGTGGGGTGTGGACGTCATTGGCTGCAATTGCAGCGTGGGGCCCGTTGCGATGCTCGACGCGGTCGAACGCATGCGAGCCGTTACCTCGATGCCTCTGGCGACACAACCGAATGCCGGTATGCCACGCTCCGTCGAGGGCCGGAATATTTATCTTTGTTCGCCGGAATATATGGCCAGCTATGCCCGCAAGTTCGTGGCCGCGGGTGTGCGCATCGTGGGCGGCTGCTGCGGGACGACTCCGGACCACATTCGGGTAATGAAATCAGCGCTGCGGGTGGGAGATGCGCGGGCGAAGGTAATCTCGGGGCCAACCACGGGCCAGGCCGAGCCGGCCCCAATGGCCGCGGTAGCCCTCGAGCACCGGTCACGCCTGGGTGCCAAGTTCGCGGCTGGCGAATTCCTGACCATGGTCGAAATCGTTCCGCCCAAGGGAACCGACATTCGCAAGGAAATCGAAGGAGCACGTTTCGTGAAGTCGGTGGGCGTGGACGGGATCAACGTTCCGGACAGTCCGCGGGCTTCGGCGCGCATGAGCAATCAGGCGCTGTCGCTGCTTATCCAGCAGCAAGTGGGCATCGAAGCCATCCTGCACTACACCTGTCGTGACCGAAATGTGTTGGGGATCCAGTCGGATCTGCTGGGAGCAGCGGCCACTGGCATTCGTAACCTGATCTGCATTACCGGAGATCCCCCGAAGATGGGCAGCTATCCCGATGCCACTGCTGTGTTCGACGTGGACGCGATTGGATTGGTGAACATCGTGCACAACCTCAATCGCGGGCTTGACATTGGCGGCAATCCGATTGGCGTGGGCACGGCGTTCGTGATCGGCGTTGGCGCCAACCCCGGGCTGACGGACATGGATGAGGAAATCCGGCGCTTCGAATACAAAGTGCAGGCGGGCGCCGAGTATGTTGTTACCCAGCCTGTGTTCGATCTCGGATTGCTGGAGAGCTTCCTGCGCCGGATCCAGCACTGCCGGATTCCGGTGGTTGCTGGAATCTGGCCGCTGGTGAGCGTGCGCAATGCAGAATTTATGAAGAACGAGTTGCGTGTGTCGGTGCCGGACTCCGTTCTTGAACGGATGGTCAAGGCTAAAACCCCCGAGGCGGCGCGAGAGGAAGGGGTCGCGATCGCGCGCGAAATGTTAGTCGCGGTACGCGAGATGGCACAGGGGGCTCAGATCAGCGCTCCCATGGGCCGGTATAGCCTGGCGGTGGACGTGCTGGAAGCTTTAGGGACATCTCGTCCCACATCGGTTTAGGCTTTGTTAAATCTTCTTTAAATTGCGATTTCTACTAGACACATTTCACCTCCAAATGGATAAAATAGGTGGAGGAGCAGAAACCCGTTTGGCAAAATTTGAAGACTGCCTCCAGCGTCTGGAGAAGATCGTGCAAGAACTTGAAAAGGGAGAAGTCCCCTTGGAGAAATCTCTGACGCTTTTTGAGGAAGGCATGCAACTCTCAGCCACTTGCCGCAAGGAATTGGAGCAGGCCGAGGGCAAAGTGGAAATCCTGCTAAAGCAGAACGGGAAGCTCCAGGCTGAGTCGTTTGAGCCCTTGACCGAGAGTGCGGCGGGAAAGAGATAAAAAGGCCGCATCGGTTGCCACGCCGCTCATCAGTATTAACGTCTGTGTCGGCGTTCACTCCGTGCAACGCGGCACAGCCCGGTTGCCGTGCCTAGCGGTAGAAGCCAGAGGGAAGTAATGCAGCCTCTCAATGTAGTCCTCCTCCAAAGTGATTCAAGGGTAGCGCAATCTCTCGTTTCCGCCCTTGCCAACAATTTCAATTCGGTCCGCCAGGTCCAGTCCCTGGGGGAACTTCGCACCAGCATCGCCAAGCACCGTGCGGGCATTGCTATTTTGGACATGGAGGCAGCCTCGATCTCCGATATCGAGCGCCTGTCGCGTGAGTTTCCGAAAGCTTGCATCGTTTGCACGCATCGTTTGGCCGACGAAGATATGTGGACTGCGGCGGTGAACGCCGGCGCGGTCGATGTCTATCCTCCGTCGGACACTCGGGGCATCCTGCGAACGGCCCTGCAGAGTGCCACGCTGACGCAATCCGCAGCCGCATAGAAATAGCACTAACCGATCAAGGACGCCTGTTCGGGCGTCCTTTTTCATTTGGAACTAATGAGCGCGACGGTCACACCAAGAGACGCTTGTTATACTCACCGTCATGCTCAAAGACACCCTGGAGGCAGGTCGAGAACTGACCGACGCGGCACTCGAGCGTCTCCTGCCACCGGTCACCCAGCATCCAGTTTCGATTCATCGCGCCATGCGTCACAGCGTTTTCGCCGGTGGCAAGCGCTTGCGGCCCATTCTGTGTATGGAAGCTGGGCAGATGATCGTCGGTTCCCTTCCGGCGGGTATCGAAGATTTAGGCGCCGCGCTAGAGATGCTGCATACCTATTCGCTGATCCACGATGACCTGCCGGCTCTAGACAACGACGATTTGCGCCGCGGCCGGCCGACCTGTCACAAAGTCTTTGGCGAGGCCATCGCGATTCTGGCAGGGGACGCGCTGCAGACTCAGGCATACGAAACGCTCTCGCGCTTGCGCTGTCCAGCGGAAGCCTGCTTGCGCATTATCGGAGAGATCGCTCGCGGCACCGGAACGGTGGATGGAATGATTGGCGGCCAAGTTGTCGACCTCGAAGCCGAGCATACGAAGCCGGATTTGACGATGCTGGAGTATATCCATCGCTCGAAAACTGCCGCGCTGATCACGGCCAGTGTGGTGAGCGGCGGACTTTACGCCGGGGCCGACGATGGCCAAGTTGAGAATCTGAGGACGTTCGGGAAAGCTATCGGCTTGGCCTTTCAGATCGTGGATGACGTGCTCGATGTCACGCAGACGTCCGAGCAACTAGGGAAGACCGCGGGCAAGGATACGACGGCGGAAAAGACGACCTATCCGGCTCTGTTCGGGATCGACCAGTCGCTGAAGAAAGCCGATACGCTGGTGGAAAAAGCCCTGAGTTCGCTGGAAGTCTTCGGCTCGCGCGCAAATACCTTGAAAGCGCTCGCCCGATTCCTGGTGGAACGGAAAAAATGATTGCGTAAGCAAGTGGCTGTAGCGACGTTGCTTGCAACGTCTTTTCTGTTCAGTGCCCCTCCCCCTTATGGTAAAAAGAATCTGTCACGGCGATGGAGTTCGCCATAACCGCCAGAGTCTAGCTCCCAAGCTCCGGCTGATAACTCCTACAAACTTTGTAGGGAGAACTCCATAGTGATCGACCTTCTCATCATTTCACTCGGCGCAATCGTTGGCGCCAATGCCCGTTACCTCCTAAGCCGGTTGGCGGCGAAAGAACTTGGTCCCGTCTTTCCTTACGGCACGCTCTTCATCAATATCGCAGGCAGCCTGATCGTTGGTTTCTTCGTCATCTGGACCACAGAACGCGTGCTGGCTGACCCACGTTGGCGCTTGCTGATCGTGGTCGGATTCTGCGGCTCGTTTACGACCTTCTCCAGTTACGCGTTTGAAACCATGGCTTACTTCGAACAGGGACAGTGGCTTCTGATGCTCACCAACGTGCTCGGCAACAACTTGCTGTGCCTCGGCGGAGCCCTCGCCGGGATGGCTCTGGCGCGAGTGCTGTAAAATGCCAGACGCGATGGCTGTTCAAGTTACGATGTATATCAACGAAGCCGACCAGTGGCATCACCGGCCGTTGCACGTGGAGATCCTCAACTACCTGCGAAAGGAAAACGTGTATGCCGCAACCGCGATTCATGCCGTGGCGGGGTTTCTGGGGCGGCATCAGGTTCAGACCAGTCATCTCGTAGACGCTGGGGGAAAGCTTCCCGTGATCATCATCTTCGTAGATACAGATGAGCATGTAAACCGCGTTCTGCCGACGTTGAAAGAGATGGCGGCCCACCGTCTGATCGTGAGGGAAAACGTGATCCTCGAGCAGGGGAGCCTCGACTGATATGTCAACACTTGCGACGTCCGTACCGCTCGATGTTTTGGCCATCGCCGCCCATCGCGATGACGTCGAGCAGACTTGCGGGGGCACGTTGCTGAAAATGGCACAGCACGGGCGGCGCACCGGTATCCTCGATCTGACTCAGGGAGAGATGGGAACGCGGGGCAGGGCGGAAGACCGCGCGCGAGAGGCTGCGGAGGCCGCGAGGATATTACGCGTCTCCTGGCGGCAAGCTCTCGATATTCCGGACGGCCGGGTCGAGAACACCTTTGAGAACCGGTTGAAAGTGGCTCGTGTAATCCGGGAGCAGCGGCCGCGAGTCGTGATTCTTCCGTATTGGAAAGGACGCCATCCGGATCACTACACAGCGTCGACACTTGGATACGAAGCATGCTTTCTGGCAGGCCTCACCAAACTAGACGTCAGTGTGGCGCGGGGGCCCTTGCCCGCGAAGGATGACGGTGCCAACACACTCCCGCCGCATCGGCCATTCAAAATTATCTACGCGACACTCTATTACGACGTTCGGCCGACATTCGTTGTGGACATCACGGAATTATTTGAAACGCGCTTCCAGGCGCTCATGGCCTACAAATCGCAGTTCAGTGACCAAGAGGCGGGCAAAGACCTGTTCCCTGCGCAGGCCGAGATTCACGCACGCATCGAAGCCATGGCACGCTTCTACGGCCTGCTGGGAGGCGTGGCCTATGCCGAGCCCTTTCTGCAGAAGGAGGTGGGCTTGGTGGAAGATCTGACTTTGATTCCGGTTAAGTCGATCTGACTTATCTCTTCACCGCAACCGCAACCCCATCCCGAATCGGCAGGACTGTCGTAAAAAAGTCTGACGAATTGTAGAGCAACTGATTGAATTCAAGAATCGCTTTGGTCGTCTTGTCAGGATTTTTCTGTGCGACTTTCCCGCTCCATAAAACATTATCCGTCACGAAAAGCCCACCCTTGCGCAGACGCGGTACCGCCAACTTGAAGACACGCGGATAATCCTCTTTGTCGACGTCGTTGAAGATGATGTCGAATTCTTGCTTGTGTTCGGAGAGAAGCTCCAGCGCGTCGCCAGTCGTGATGTTGATTCGCGACAAGACCGCGGCGCGCTCGAAATATCCGCGCGCTTGATCAGCGTTTTTGCGATCTCCATCCGTATAAAAGACCAGTCCACCCTGGCCCACCGCCCGCGCCCACCAGATCGTCGAGTAACCGATGGCTGAGCCCATCTCGAAAACCGTTTTGGCGCCGATCATCAGCGCGAGTTGATGCAGGATGCGGGCGACGGCTGGGCCGACGATAGGGATCTTTCTCTTGGCGGCTTCGGCCTCCATCTCGGCTAGAACCTCGTCGCGCGGTGGAAGCATGGAATAGAGATAATCTTCGACGGGCCCGGCGACGATTCCGGGCATCTGCCAATCTGGCTTGCTGGTTTTCAATTTCGCCAATTCAGTATCCTCCGTGAATAGCCGAGCCTTGCTCGGCGCGACGGGCGAGACGCCCGTCCTCCATGAATTTAATGTTTATGAAATTGTCTCGCCTGGTTTCAGTTCCCGGACTTCGACATGGGGTGCAAGCTTTTGCAAGTCGCTCGGCCTTCCCGTCAGTGCAGGAAAGGTTCCAAAGTGCATAGGGATGACGGTCTTCGGCTTCAGCAGATTGCAGGCATAGGCAGCTTCGCGCGGACCCATCGTGTAGTGATCGCCAATGGGAATCATCGCGATTTCTGGAGCGTAGAGCTCACGGATGATTTGCATATCGCCGAATACGTTGGTATCGCCGGCGTGATAGATCTTCAGGCCATTGGCGAACTCGACTACATAGCCGCACGCTTCGCCACCATAGACAACCTCATCTCCGTCCTTGATGCCGCAAGAGTGGTCGGCGTGAACCATCGTCACTTTAATGTCATCGACGGTTTGTGTGCCGCCCTTATTCATCTCCGCGGTCTGTTTCACGCCTTTCTTTCCTAACCATCCACACAATTCAGGAATGCCGACGACCTTGGGATTATGTTTCTTGGCGATCTCGACCGCGTCTCCGATGTGGTCGAAATGCCCGTGAGTGCAGAGCATGACGTCAACTTTCTTGACGTTCTTTTCCTTCTCCGGACACATGGGGTTGCCCATGACCCAGGGATCGATCAGGATTGTTTTGCCGCCGGAAGTTTCGATCCGAAACGTCGCGTGGCCTAACCAAGTAAGTTTGATGCCATTGAGGTTCATAGTGTGTGGGTTGCTCTAAATGCCGGGTGCTAAATGCTAAACGCTAGTTTAATATAGTTCGCCGTGACTAAACTCAAGGTTCTAATCTCGCGCGACCAAATCGCACATCGCGTGGCCGCCATGGGTGCTGAGATCACCCGCGACTTTGCCGGGCAGACCGTGATTTTGGTGGGTGTATTGAAAGGCGCAACTATTTTTCTCAGCGACCTGGCACGCCACATCCAACTCGACGCGACCTTCGACTTCATTGGGGTCTCCAGCTACGGCAACCGTCCCAGTCCGGCCGATGAGTTGCAGTTCGGATGGGACTCGACCGGAGAAGTGCAGCTCACCAAAGATGTGGACCAATCGATGAAAGATCGAAACGTCATCCTGGTCGAAGACATTCTGGATACTGGCCTCACGCTCAACTATCTGCAAAGAATCATGAACGGCCACCAACCGAAGGCCCTCCGCATAGCGGCATTGCTGGACAAGCCGTCGCGACGGAAACAGCCGATCAAGGCTGACTACGTCGGGTTTAGCATTCCGGACGAGTTCGTCGTGGGGTACGGCTTGGACTACGCGGAAAAGTACCGCAACCTGCCGGATATCTGCGTCGTCCCCAGAGAAGGCTGATCGCGCCTACCCCGAGACCTAGCAAGCTACGTCTCTACGGTAGAGACGTACCTGCAACGTCTCACTTTGCGGACTCAAGCACGTCGCCAGAGCACGAGAATCGCGGCTGATATCATAGGAAAGTGGAAATGGCTGCTACCAAGGCTGACTTTCAATCCAAAGTCGATCCTCTTCTGCTGGAAGTGGCGGACGTGGTCAACACCACGCTCGACTTGGACACCACGCTGCAACGTGTGGCCGAACTGGTGCGCAAAGTTATCGATTACGAGATCTTTGGCATTCTGCTGCTGAACGAAAAAACCCAGGAACTGCGCTTCCGATTTCAGGTCGGATACGCGCGGGAAGTCGCCGAACGCATTCGAATCAAAGTGGGCGAGGGCGTCACTGGGCTCGCAGCACAGCGTCGAGAAGCGATTCTAGTCGATGATGTTGCCAACGATCCCCGCTATATTTCTGCGGTTCCCAATGTACGCTCGGAGTTGGCGGTTCCGCTGATTATTAAGAACCGGCTGATCGGCGTTATTGATATCGAGTCGCCACAACCCTACCACTTCACCGAAGAACACAAGCGGTTGCTGACGCTGATTGCTTCGCGAATGGCAGTGGGGATCGAGAATGCGCGCTTATACACTCGTACTACCCGCCAGGCGCGGACTCTGGTTTTGTTGAACGAAATCGCACGCGAACTCACATCGATTCTCAACGTCGACGAGTTGCTCAAGCGCATTGCGGAATTGCTCCGACGGCTGATCGATTATCAGATGTTCAGCATCCTGCTACTCGATGCGGCCGGAGAGAAATTACAGCACCGTTTTTCGCAACGCTTTCAGGAGAACATCCAACTCAAACGCGAAATCCCCTTGGGAAAAGGTGTCGTCGGCTACGCTGCGCAGCACAAGCAGGCGGTACTGGTTCCCGATGTTCGCAAGGACCCGCGATATATTCAAGGCAACCCTGAGACTCACTCCGAACTGGCAGTGCCCCTGGTTTACAAAGATAAGGTAATCGGAGTGCTGGACCTTGAGCACACTCGGCGCGGCTTTTTCACCGACGATCACAAACGAACTGTGACCACGCTGGCCGCACAAGTTGCGATTGCAATTGAGAATGCGCAACTCTACGAGCAGATCGCTCTTCAGGAAAAGCGTCTGGAGCGGGACTTGGCGATGGCGCGCCAGTTGCAGTTCCGGCTCCTGCCACCGACACTCCCGACGCTTGCGAATCTGGACATCGCGGCTAAATTCGTTCCCGCGCGCGCCATCGGCGGCGATCTCTACGACTTTGTCGGTTATTCCATGTCGCGCACGGCCATCGTGATTGGAGATGTCAGCGGCAAAGGTGCGCCGGCCGCGATTTATGCAGCGCTGGTCAGCGGCATTCTGCGTTCCCATGCGCCCATCGAGCCCGGCCCCGCGGAGATGCTTTCCGCCGTGAACTTTTCGTTGGGGGAGCGTCGCATCGACGGCCAGTTCGTCTCGCTGATCTACGCCGTCTGGGATGACCGTAATCGTACCTTGCAAGTAGCCAACTCCGGTTTGCCACGCCCAATCTATAGCCACGATGGCAAGATCGAGATTATCGAGGCTACAGGTTTGCCACTGGGATTGTTCGACGATGCCGACTACGACGAATTCACGTTCCGAGCCAAGCCGGGAGACATGTTCGTATTCTTCAGCGACGGCATCTTGGACGCCAGCAACAAAGCTGAAGAACTCTTTGGCCGCGAGCGGGTCGGCCAAATCGTTGCCGCGAACCCCAAAGCTTCAGCCGGCGAGGTTGTGAAATTGATCTTTAATGCAGTGGCCGAGCATGCCTCCGGAGAAGAAGCGTTCGACGATCAGACTGTGGTTGCGATTCGAGTCAAAGGCACTCTCGGGAAGCGCAAGTGATGCGCATCGAGAATCGGGCTCAAGGCCGTCCGCCTGCTTTTTCATATCGCAAGGCGCAGCACAGCGATTCTTCCGTCATACTGCATTGTGACAACCTGTCACTCGCAGGTCTCGCCGAGCGCTTCGGCACGCCTCTGTACGTTTATTCCGCGTCGACAATTCGTGAACGCATGCGCGCTTTTGATCATGCCTTTCGCAAGGCGCCGCATACTGTTTGTTACTCGGTGAAAGCAAACTCCAACCTCAGTATCTTGCGGTTGCTGGCCGCGGTAGGTTGTGGCTTCGACGTCGTCTCCGGAGGAGAATTGGAGCGCGTGTGGCGGGTCAGCCGAAGTGCTGCGAAAAGGGTCGTCTTCTCCGGCGTAGGCAAGACTCCGGAAGAGATGCACGCTGCGCTCAAGGCCGACGTTTTATTGTTCAACGTGGAAAGCGAATCGGAATTGGGCGCCCTGGCAGAATGCGCCAGTCGTGCGAAAACGAGAGCGCGGATTGCCCTGCGCGTAAATCCGGATGTTCCCGCCGAGACCCATCCGTATATCTCCACGGGCTTGCATCAGCATAAATTCGGCATACCGATTGAGGAAGCTCGACGCTTGTACGCCCGAGCGTCCCAACTTAAGTCTTTGGAGATTGCCGGCGTCAGCGTGCACATAGGATCCCAGATCACGGATGTGAAGCCGTTCGCGGCAACCATGGAGCGAGTCGCGGACTTGATCAGCGCGCTGCGGACAGACGGGCATGTGATCAATTACGTCGACGCGGGCGGCGGTCTTGGTATCGCCTATGACAATCAAAGTCTGCCCGGCTTCGCCGACCTCGTCGCTTCCTATGCAGACGCCTTGCTGCGACCGCTGCGCGACCTCAACGTACACCTCCTGCTCGAACCGGGCCGCTGCATTGTAGGGCCGGCTGGAACCTTGCTTACGCGCCTGTTATACAAGAAGACGAATGGCGCAAAGAAATTCCTCGTGGTGGATGCTGCAATGAACGACTTGCTGCGCCCTTCGCTTTATCACGCCTATCACGAAATCGTCCCTGTCCTCATCTCTGGATCGGAGCAAGCCGCGCGCGAGATGGTCGATGTGGTAGGACCGATCTGCGAAACAGGGGACTTCTTTGCCCGCGACCGCGACCTGCCGGTTACGCAGGAAGGGGATCTCCTGGCACTGCTCGACACCGGCGCTTACGGAATGGTGCTGGCTTCGAACTACAATACTCGGCCACGTCCCGCGGAGGTGCTGGTTGATGGAAGGTCGGTCAAAGTGATCCGGCGGCGCGAAACCGTTGCAGATCTGGTTCGCAGCGAAACTTAGTTGGCCGTGGAGTAGTGTTTCTTCCGGTCCACGTCCCACACCAGCCTGCCGCCGACAATCGTCTTCAACACCCTCACGTCTCGAATCTTTACCGGATCCATGGTAAAGATGTCATCGCTCAGCAGCACCATATCCGCGAGTTCGCCCGGTGTGATCGAACCTTTATCTTTCTCTTGAAATTCAGCGTATGCCGAGCCAATGGTGTACGCCTCAACCGCCTCTGCAACGGTCAGCTTTTGTTCAGCAAACCAGCCGTTCGGATTCTTGCCATCCAGAGTTGCACGCGTGACGGCAGCATAAATGGTAAGGACGGGGTCGAGCGGGGCGTATGGCCAATCTGTGCCGAAGGCCAGATGCACGCCATGATTGAGAAATGTACGAAACGCATAAGTGCGGCTGGCGCGGTCGTGGCCGATGCGCGCCTCGGACCAGCGGCCGTCGTCGATGGCTTGGTAGGGTTGAACCGATGCAATCACGCTCAACTGCGCAAAGCGGGCAAAATCCCTCGCCGCCATATGCTGCGCGTGCTCAATGCGAAAGCGGCGTTCCATGCCGCGATGAGCTTCGACCACATCGGTGTACAGATCAAGAACGGTCGAGATGGCGCGATCGCCGATGGCATGGGTGCAGACTTGCAGACCCGCAGCGTCGGCTTGCAGCATCCAGTCCCGCATCTGCGACAGCGGGTGCATTTGCTCACCGAGTAAACCAGAGTTATTAGGATCGTCAGTGTACGGGTCGAAGAAATACGCCGTGCTTGATCCCAGCGACCCGTCTGCAAATCCCTTGGTCGCGCCAATTCGCAGGTAGGACGATCCGAAAGCGTGCCGGATTCCAACTTTCTCCTGTCTCTCCCAATCGGATATCGCGGGGGCGACGTACACACGCGCGCTCAGTTCACCACTTTGCAAGAGTTCACCATAGCCGCGAATGTCTGCAAAGCTATCAGAGTTTTCATCATTCATATCCTGAACGCTGGTGACCCCGAGCTCGGCGGCACGTTCAAGGGCACGTCTCATGGCCTGAAGACGCCGCTCATGGGACGGAAGAGGAATTGCTTTGACGACAACGTTCCTGGCGGCATCCTTCAGTGCGCCCGTGGGATTGCCCTGGGCATCTCGAACAATCGTGCCTCCCGGTGGATCAGGGGTTTGTGCGGTTACACCTGCGAGACGCAAAGCAACGGAATTAGCTAGGGCCATGTGGCCGTCGTGATGCTCCAGGAAAACCGGGGTATCGGGCGTGACCGGATCGATGACGTCCTTTGTGGGCAGATTGGCCGGAGTCCATTTCGTTTCGTCCCAATCGCCGCCCTCGATCCATTCCCCCTTGGGCGTCATCTTTGCGCGCTCGGCAATTCGGCGAGTGAATTCTTCTACACTGGTGGCATCGCCTAGTTGGATTTGATCGAGCCTGGTCCCCGAGGTGACGAAGTGCACATGAGCATCGTTGAATCCCGGCAGAAGCAGCTTGCCCTCGGCATCGATTATTTTAGTGCTGGGACCGCGTAAGGCCTCCACATCCGCAACCGAGCCCACGGCAACAATGCGATCGCCGAGGACCGCCACCGCTTCCGCCGTGGGCCGGGACTTGTCCACCGTCCAAATTTTAGCTTTGGTGATGATCAGGTCGGCACTAGGTTTGGACTGCGCCAGCAGGTTATTTGCGAAGACAAAACTCAGAAGTGCGACTGCGAATTTCATTCTCCTCCTCAAGTTGATTGATTGGTGATTTCCGGGCAGGAAGCGCTACAGCCTCATCTCTGTCCCCACTTTAGCTTGGCGCGCAACACATCGAAGAATGTTCCCTTGATCCGCAGCAGTTTGACTTGATGCTCTGACTTGCAGCAAGCAAGGCGGTCTCCATCGAACAGCGGCATGCCAACCTGGCCATCGATGCTCAAGTATGCTTCGTCGTAACCAGTGTTGACTACAATCTCGATCTTGGACGTGTCGGGGACCACGAGCGGCCGAAGAGTCAGCGAGTGCGCCGCCACCGGCGTCACCACCAATGCTTCCACCGACGGCAATAGTATCGGCCCCCCGGCCGCCAAACAGTAGGCAGTCGAGCCCGTAGGAGTGGAGACGATAAGGCTGTCCGCTTTGTAGACGGAGACGAATGCCCCGTCTATGTACACATCGCAATGGTTGAGGCGGGAAACGGTTCCCTTTCCCAACACGATGTCATTGAGCGCGTCATAGCTGGCCACCAGCGAATCCTTGCGCAGGACGTCGCAATGCACCAGGGAACGCGCTTCCACGTTGCAGCAGCTGTCTTCGATCCCCTGCAGAGTCGGGTAGAGTTCCTCCAACGGCACTTCGGTCAGGAATCCGAGAGAACCCAAATTGACGCCCAGCACCGGGATACCGGCCTTGGCCACGGAGCGAGCAGCGGACAGCAAAGTTCCGTCACCGCCCAGGACGACCACGAAATTCAGATGCCGGGAGGCCATTTCATCGCGGGCGAGCACCTCGACGCCAGGGGCGTACGGAGCCGTCTCCCGGTCGATCACGACCTGATAGTGATGCTGACGAAACCACTCCAGAAGCTCAGACACGATGCCCGCCAGTTCCTGCTTCCCCGGCTTGGAGACGATGGCTGCGGCTTTGCCTTTTGCGGGTGGGATCTTCGGAGTGTCCATGGTGAAGTTGAATTGTACCGAAATCGTGAAAAAAGATTTACCGGCAGATGGCAAGCAACCTCAGAAAACCGAGTACAGCAGGAACTCCCGATTCCCTTCCGCCCCTAAAATCGGAGACTCAATCACATCAGTGTGTGTGCAATTCTGCGCCAGAAGCGCGAGGCGCACCTTCTCCACCGCTCCCGTCTGCGCGGCCTGATCGCGCACGATGCCTCCTTTGCCTACTTGTTCGCGGCCCACCTCGAATTGCGGCTTCACCAGTACGACCATTTGCCGGCCACGTCGCTTGGCCGCGGAACCGGGGAACGCTGCCTCGATCACTGCGGGGAGAACCAGAGTTGCAGAAATGAAGGAAACGTCCATCGCGATGAAATCCACGACTTCGCCGACCTGCTCCGGGGTAAAGTAACGTGCATTGGTCTTTTCCAAAAGGCGCACGCGCGTGTCCTGGCGCAAACGAAAGTCGATCTGACCGTGGCCGGTGTCAACGGCGATCACCCGCGATGCTCCGTGTTGCAACAGGCAATCCGTGAAACCGCCTGTGGACGCTCCCACATCGAGACAGATTTTATTCGCAACGTTGATGTGCCAATGCTCAAGCGCCTTCTCGAGCTTAAGACCCCCACGACCAACGTACTTCAAATCTTCACCTAAAAGACGAATGTCAGCCGCCGCGTCCACTCCGGTGCCCGCTTTTTCTATTTTTTGGCCACCCACCAGAACCTTCCCCGCCAGAATTAATGCTTGCGCCCGCGCACGCGAACTCGCGAGTCCGCGCTCCAGCAGCAGTTTGTCGAGTCTGATCTTCAAAACATCTCCGGAGGTTCTGCAATTCTCCAACTTACCATCAAGGTATCAGCAACCAACTCAGTGCAAGGTGTAGAAGCATCTCTGGCTGAGCCAGTTACACAGATACTTCCCTGCTTTTCCACAATGTTTTCCACCAAGGTGTTGAAAAGTGTCACGCGGGATCCGGTAAACGCTTAGGACAGTCATTCACCGAAACAGTTGGCTTCTGGTCCAGAGCTCTTTCATCCATATGGCCCGGTCGTGCTATGGCCATTAGCCCGTCGTGCCATTGTCTCCAAGCCTGAAAGGCATCATCTTAGTAGTGCACCCAGGCAAGGAAATGCAAAAGCAGACGCCAAAACCGGAAGCTGGCACAAAGCGGGTTGGTGCAGCTTACCAGCATGATCGCAGCCGGATGTTCTTCGCGTTGGTTCTGCTGCTTGTTGCGCTTGCCGTGGTTGTCGTGAACGACCGCGAATTCTGGTTTTCCAGTACGGACACGACCGTCGCCGACGATGCTTCAACTGAGTGGGTTCCGAGCAAAGTACAGCAAACAGCGGTCGCTCCTGCAGCTCCCGCAGCTCCCGCGGCCAAAGCCACGAAACATGTTGCATCTGCCAAGAGTTCAGGCAAACCAGTAATCGCTGGCCGACCGGTTGTCGCAATCAGCCGCAATGTGATTCCGCCACTGGAAGTCGAAGTAGTGGCTGGCGCGACGCATAGCACCCTACACCTGAGCAGCAGCTCAATCGGACACGCTCCTGCTACCGCTGCAGCGGATCGGGTACAGATGGCGTTGGTGAAAGCTCCGGTGCCAAACTATCCTTCGCTCGGCCGGCAAATGAAGGTTGAGGGTTCCGTGCTTTTGCAGGCGTTCATCGGCGCCGACGGCCGCGTCCAGGACTTGCACGTGCTCAGCGGCCCGGCCATCCTGGCTTCAGCAGCTCGTGAAGCGGCACAGCACTGGCAGTTCAAACCTTATTTGCAGAATGGGCAGCCGGTCGAAACCCAAGCCAAAATCACAGTGAACTTCACCATTAAAGTTTTGGAAAACGCCGCCAGAGAACAGATGGACACGGTCGTGGCGTTGTCGAACGGTGGAGAATAGTTCGCTCACCTTTTCGCGATAACTTCCAGATCTTAAAATTCTCGCTACAACTGAAATCATTCGCCCAGGCAGGTTGATCTCGCCGCTTGGGAAGGTGCGTGCCTTCGCGGTTTGGACAAGAGTGACGGTGCAGGCAGACCCGGCAATTCGGCCTCAAGGCTCGCCCGAGAACGTCACCCCGGCGATGCCGCATACCGCAGCCAGCGTATACAGAATATGAGGGACGTGAAACACTTTGTTGCCTCCTCATAGACCAGTCTCCACTTTCACCTCTCTGCGGTCTGTGATCTGCATCACATGAAGATATTTGCAGTCGGTCTGCCTCGATCACTCGACGCCTGTTGGTTCTCTGGGCCAATTCGAAGTACGCTAGCAGTTATCGGACTGATGCCTTGAAGTCCTGAAAACGCGATGACTAGGCTATCGCCATCCCGACAGTTTGCGCTGCTCTGCGCGGCCTCGCTTGTGATCGGCTGGCAACCGCTATTGAGTACCTTCACGCTCGCGCTGCGCGCCAATGAATACACCCACATGCTTCTGATCGTTCCTATTAGCGCAGCTTTGATCTTCTCTGAGCGGGCTGTGCTGAAGCCCGCTCTCGCGCCGGCCGTGGGATTGGGTTCGGCTCTCTTGGTTATGGCGATCCTGATCGGCGGCTACGCCCGCTGGATGCTTGGCTCGCCGAGCGACACTCAACTTGCCCTGAGTATGTTAGCGATAGTGATCTGGTGGATCGGATCCTTCGTTTTGTGTTTCGGCGTCGGCATGGCTCGGCTGTTCCTGTTTCCCCTTTGTTTTTTGTTCTGGCTGGTGCCGATTCCTGCGCCGGCATTAAGCAAGATCATCGCCTTCTGGCAGCAAGGGTCCGCAACCTCCGCCAGCATGCTGTTTTCCGCTTTGGGGATTCCCGTCACGCAAGATGGAATCATGATATCGATACCGGGATTGAACCTTGAGGTCGCGCAGGAATGCAGCAGTGTGCGATCCAGCCTGATGTTGATTGTCACCAGCATGGTGCTCGCGCACCTGTTTCTTCGGTCCTTTTGGCGCAAAGCTGCCGTGGTTTTGGCCGCGATCCCTCTTTCGATTGCCAAGAATGGGTTTCGAATCTTCACCATCGCCATGCTCGGAACCCGCGTCGATCGCGGATTTCTCCACGGAAACTTGCACCGTCATGGCGGTATTCTCTTTTTCTTGTTGGCGCTGTTTGTCTTGCTGTCATTGCTGTGGCTATTGAACCGGGGTGAGAACCGGTCGAAGAATTACAGTCATCAGGAAAAGCCAACCAGCATTGGTCAACGTATCGGTTAAACCCGGAATATCGTCCTGCATGGCCGCTTGTGCAACTCCTTCCCGGTAGTGGTACAGTTTGGACCTGCGCGGCAGGACAGTGGCGCCCGCGGCTATGGCATCAGGAGGCGAGAATGCGAGCATCTATGTTTTATCGAATCGCCGCTGTTCTTCTGCTCCTTTTTGACGCCGGACACACATCCGGTTTTCCCTGGTCCGATCCCCAGTGGGGAGTGGATCTTCGCTCTATGCAGTCAACTCACTTTTACATTATGGGGTTTAGCCGGACTTATTGGGATTTTTATGTTGGGTTCGGACTCTTTGTCAGCGTGATTGTTCTACTCGCGGTGATATTGGCGTGGCAGCTAGGCGGCCTTCCGCCAGAGTCTTTGGCGCGCATGCGCGGCACTGCGTGGGCGTTTGCCCTTTGCTTTGCCGCCATCACGGTTTTGAACCTGAAATACTTTTTTATTATTCCCATCGTTTTCTCAACCGCGATTACATTATGTTTGACTGCGGCGGCATGGCTTTCAGCAAAGCAGGTGTCCCGGCCTCCATCGCGAACGGAGCAAAGTAATGCCTGAGTCCATCGACTGGCCGCAGATGCGACCTCCCCGATCTCGCCGCCGCTTCCTTCTCATTCTCGCGGTCATCGCGGTCATCTTCTTCTTTGGGCGGACCGCGTTGTCGTATTACGTGGACGTGCTCTGGTTCGGATCGCTGGGCTACGGAGACGTCTTCTGGAAAACCTTAAGTCTTCAGTGGGGAATCTTCACGGTTTTTGCCCTAGCGACGTTTCTCATTCTGTACGGATCGTTCCTGGCGCTGAAGCGGGCCCATCTTCCCGACTTGCCGAGTGGTCACACGATTTTCATCGGCCAACAGCCGGTGAAACTGCCGGTTGAGCCCGTCCTGCGCCTCATCGCCCTCGGCCTTTCGCTCGTAGTTGCCATCGTGACTGGCGCGGGCATGAGTGTGGAGTGGCCGACGCTCGCACTCTTCTGGAACGCCCCCCACACCACGGGTGGCGTGGCAGACCCAATTTTCGGCAAGCCTCTGAACTTCTTTCTATTCACTCTGCCCGCATGGCAACTCATTGCGGGCTGGCTTCTCACGCTGGCCGTGATTACCTGTGCGCTCGCCGTTTTCTTCATCCTGGTCACCGGGGGAACCCGGGTGCTGGCACGTCGCAGCGGTGTCACATTGCCTTGGCGGGGCTTTTCCATTGCATTTGCATTTCTGTTGCTGGTACTCGCGCTGCTCGCGTATCTCGGCAGATTTGAGCGCTTGTTTGAGGACCATACGATCTTCGGCGGCGTGACCTACACCGATGCGCACGTCACGCTCACCGGGATGCTCATTGTGTGCGCGGCGCTCATTCTCGGCGCGGTAATCGCAGCCCTGAATGCCGTGTCGATGCAACTTGGACGATGGCTTGTGGCTGCGGTTCTTCCGGCTGCGGTCTGTTATGTCGGACTTCAAATAGTCGCCTGGTACGTCAGCAGCTTCATCGTCAAACCGAACGAGTTAGTTCGCGAGAGGCCCTACATTGCATACAACACGGAATTGACCCGGCAAGCTTACGGGTTTGACCGGCTGACGCAGCGCGAGTTTCCGGCCGAGACGACGGTTGAGGCCGCAGACCCGGAGCACAATCAGGTCACGCTGCAGAATATCCGGCTGTGGGACTGGCGCGCGCTCCAGGACACGCTGCGTCAGATTCAGGAAATCCGCACCTACTATGACTTCCCCGACATCGATATCGATCGCTATGAAATCGATGGCACGACTCGCGAGGTGATGCTGGCAGCGCGTGAACTGAACGTCGAGAAGCTTCCGGAGAGCAGCCGCAACTGGATTAACGAGAAGCTGATCTACACCCACGGCTACGGCATTACGATGAACCCGGTCAACGGGTTCACGCCGGAAGGGTTGCCCACCCTAATCCTGAGCAACATGCCCGTGCAGAGCACGGTACGAAATCTAAACGTAACGCGGCCAGAGATCTACTTCGGTGAGCTGACCAATACCGACGTGTACGTAAAGACGCGGCAGAAGGAATTCAACTACCCGCAAGGCCAGACCAACAACCTGACGTCGTACGAAGGAAATGGCGGCATCGTGCTCGGCGGTTTCCTGCGCCGAATCATTATCGCGCTCGACCGCGGCGACCTGGCGAAGCTGCCATTCAGCGATGACGTAACCTCCGACAGCCGGCTGCTGATGCGGCGCACCGTACGCGAACGTGCCACGGCATTAGCGCCCTTTCTCACTTACGAATCGGATCCGTACATCGTGCTCGGCGACGACGGCCGGCTATCCTGGATGATGGATGCATTCACGGTCGCGGACACCTATCCGTACTCGACCCATTACCGACTCGAAAACAACGCCATTAATTACATGCGGAACAGCGTCAAGGTGGTCATCGACGCTTACGATGGCACGACCACGTTTTACGTCTTTGATACAGACGACCCGATCATCGCGGCCTACCGCCGCATCTTTCCCAGTCTGTTCAAGGACGCAGCCACGATGCCGGCCGATCTGCGGAAGCATGTGCGCTATCCAGAGTTATTGCTCAAGCTGCAAGCGGAGGTTTACGGTCTGTATCACATGACGGACCCGGAAGCGTTCTACAACCGCGAGGATCTGTGGACGGTCGCCACCGAAGTGGGAATGAGCGAAGGCGGCGAGCAAAGAACACAGGTGATGCAGCCGAATTTTGTACTGATGAGACTGCCGGACGAAACCGGGGTGGAGTTCGTAGAGATTCTGCCGTTCACCCCAGCCAACCGGAACAATCTGATCGGCTGGATTGCAGGGCGGAGCGACGGCGCTCAGTACGGCACCTCGGTGGTCTACAACTTTCCCAAAACCAAGCTGGTCGACGGACCGCTACAAATTGAGGCGCGAATCGATCAGAACGCGCAGCTTTCCGGACAATTGACGCTTTGGAACCAGCAAGGGTCGCACGTGCGGCGCGGGGCGTTGCTGGTGATTCCGATCGGGCGCGCGCTGTTGTATGCGGAGCCGATTTACCTGCAGGCTGAAAGAAGTCCGATGCCCGAGTTGCGTCTGGTTGTGCTCGCGCTGCAAGATCGCCTGGCTTACGGACCAACTTTCGAGTCGGCCCTGGCGTCTCTCTTTGGCGGAGCGGCCTCCTCCTTGACTGCATCATCCACAAGCACTGCACCGGTTCCCGCGGAGCGGGCGCGAACCGCAGGCGCAACAGCCGCGCAGCCTCAACCCGCGGCGGATCTCAAAGCACTGATCGCGGAAGCCGCCAAAGACCTCGCCGACTACCAGCGCCTGACGGCCGAAGGCAAACTCGGCGAGGCCGGACAGAAACTCGAAGAGTTAAAGCGTACCCTCGACAAGCTGAACGCGCGGCAAAAATAGTCTGACTGCGCCAGCAGGGATCTAGAAACAAGCTCTCGGGTATGCGGTTACTAAAGTCCCAAAATGGGCAAGAAAAATGTGTTCCGGGGTTTGACGCTGCTCTCCTTCTATCTTTACACTCATGACTGTAGGCCGCTGGTTTCGGGGAGTCTGGATTGGGCTTGACTTCTGAACCTCCGGTTGACCGCGAAAGGCACAAGTGAGCCCCACTGAAACCAGCAGCAGCACCAAGCGGGAGATCCAGGTGGAGATTCCGGCGGAGGATGTCGCCCGCGAAACCGAGACTCTCATCCAGAAATA
>Ga0210406_10000614_pt1 | contig 48180 bp, 52 predicted proteins | sample IncBWC30MmetaG_FD_155454 | JGI IMG/M metagenome (GOLD analysis project Ga0210406, IMG submission 155454) | Forest soil microbial communities from Barre Woods Harvard Forest LTER site, Petersham, Massachusetts, United States - Inc-BW-C-30-M | ecosystem: Environmental > Terrestrial > Soil >...
CTCGGCGGCGGGCCGGCGGGCGTTGCGGCCGCGGTCGCCGCGGCGCGGGCGGGGCGGCGCACGCTCCTGATCGAGCGCTATGGTTTCCTCGGCGGCATGGGCACGGCCGCGGGCGTCACCAATTTCTGCGGGCTGCATGCGAACGTCCATGGCAAGATGCATCGCCTGGTACGAGGCATCGCGTCCGATCTATTGGCGCGCATCGATCATCTCGGCGGGCTGAATGCGCCGCATCTGATCCTCGGCAAGATTTTGGCGCAGGCCTACGACACGGCGGCCTACAAGATCGCGGCCGACGACCTGCTCAGCGCTAGCAAGGTCGATATCCTGTTCCACGCGCTCGGCGCCGGCGTGGTGATGCATGATGTGCGCCGCATCAACGCGCTGTTGGTGGAAACCAAGGCCGGCCGGCAGGCGGTCTCAGCCCGCATCTTCATCGATTGCTCCGGCGACGGCGATCTCGCGGCCTGGGCCGGCGCGCCGTTTGAAGTGGGCGACAATCAAGGCGGCATGCTGTACCCATCGATGATGTTTCGGCTGAACGGCATCGATCCGGAAAAGGCGGGCGACGCCTGGCGCACGATACCGGCGCTGATGGAAGCGGCCGAAGCCAAAGGCACCCACCAATTCCCGCGCAAGGGCGCGATCGTGCGGCCGCAGCGCGCTGGGATAGAATGGCGAGTCAATTTCACGCAATTGAAACGCGACGACGGCAGTGCCATCAACGGTCTCGAGCCCGACGATCTCACCCGCGGCGAAATCGATGGCCGCCGTCAGGCGGTCGCCGCGTTCGAATTCCTGCGCACGGTGCCGGGCTTCGAAAAATCCTACATCGTCGATCTGCCGCCGCAGCTCGGCATCCGCGAAACCCGCCGCGTCGTCGGCGGCTATATGCTTTCCGGCGAGGACGTGCTCGGCTGCGCCTCGTTCGAGGATTCCATCGGCGTCAACGGCTGGCCGATGGAGCAGCACGTCGCGGGCGAGGTGATCTTCAAGTTCCCGCCAATTCCGGAATCGCGCGGCTTCAACGAGCTGCCCTATCGCATGCTCCTCCCCCAAGCCGTCGACAATCTCCTGATCGCCGGGCGCTGCGCCTCGATGACCCATGACGGGCAATCGGCGGCGCGGGTCTCCGGCGCCTGCTTTGCGATGGGGGAGGCCGCCGGATCCGCCGCGGCGCTGGCGCTATCGGGCAACACGATTCCGCGCGACATTGCGGTAGAAAAGTTGCAACAAGCGCTGCGGCAGCAGGGCGCCTTTATCGGGCGGGACCAGCGCGTGCCTGAGGGGCTGTAAGAAGTACGACGGAGGAAACTGCATGAGGGCATGTGTGCGGTTCGCACTCGCGGGCTTGCTGGCGTTGGCGGGAAGCGGGATAGCGCGGGCTGACGATGCGCTGAAGGCCAGGATCGGCGTGCTCCGGCTGTCGTCGTCCGCGCCAGTATTCATCGCGCAGGACAAGGGCTATTTCCACGATGCCGGGCTCGACATCGAATTGAAATTCTTCGACGCGGCGCAGCCGGTCGCGGTGGCCACCACCTCCGGCGATATCGATTTCGGCATCACGGCGTTTACCGCCGGGCTTTACAATCTTGCCGGCAAGGGCACGCTGAAAGTGATCGGCGGCATGAGCCGGGAAAAGGCCGGCTATCCCCTGATCGGCTATTTCGCCAGCAATAACGCCTATGCCGCGGGGTTGAGAACGCCAGTCGATCTCGCCGGCAAACGCGTTGCGGTGACGCAGGTCGGCTCGAGCTTCCACTATTCACTCGGGCTGCTCGCCGACAAATACGGCTTCAAGCTTTCCGACGTGAAGATCGTGCCGCTGCAATCGCTGTCGAACGCGGCCGCGGCGCTGAAGGGCGAAACCGTCGATGCCGCCTTGCTGCCGGTCTCGACCGCGCGCCCGCTGATGGATTCCGGCGGCGCCAAATTGCTGGGCTGGGTCGGCGACGAGACGCCGTGGCAGCTGGGCGCGGTGTTCGCTTCGCCGAAGGCGCTGGCCAACAAGGTTTTGGTGACAAAACTTCTTGCCGCGCTCGATCGCGCCGATCGCGAGTATTACGACGTGATTCTGGCTGATGTCATCGACGGCAAGGCGCCAGTCAACGAGACGACAAAGCCGTTGCTCGAAATCATCGCCAAATATACCAACCTGCCGGTCGAGCAAGTGGTCGGCAATTGCGCCTATATCGATCCGGGCGGCAAGCTCGACGTTGGGAATGTCGACAACCAGATCAAATGGCTGCAGGGCCAGGGCTTTGTCGACAAGGGATTCGATGCCGACGCCGTCATCGCGAAGGACTATGTGAAGCCGGATTGATGTGCCTCTTTTCGTCATGGCCGGGCTTGACCCGGCCATCCACGTCTTAGCTGAAGAGAAGGACGCGGATGCTCGGGACAAGCCCGGGCATGACGGGCTAGAACAAGCGTCTGAAGCAAATTAAGCGCAAATGGACCTGATCGCCGACCATATCAGCCACTGTTTCGGCGCGCTTGACGTGCTCGACGACGTCACGTTCACGGTTCGCGCCGGCGAGGTGGTCGCGATCGTCGGCCCGTCCGGCTGCGGCAAGAGCACATTGCTGCAGATCCTCGGCGGCTTGTTGCAGCCGGGTAGCGGCGCGGCCGAATTGCGCGGCGCCCCGCCGGCCGGCAGCTTGAATCCGCTGACCTTTGTGTTCCAGGATTTCGCGCTGCTGCCCTGGTGCACGGTGGAAGAAAATGTCGAGTTTCCGCTTTCGCACACCGGCCTTGCCGCCACCGGGCGGCGCGCGCTGGTCGACGACGCCTTGCGCCGCACCGGCTTGACCGATTTTCGCGGCACCTATCCAAAGCAATTGTCCGGCGGCATGCGCCAGCGCGTCGGCGTTGCGCGCGCGCTTGCGGTAAGACCTGCGATCCTGCTGATGGACGAGCCGTTGTCGGCGCTGGATTCGCAGACCCGCGAACTATTGATGGAGGATTTTGTCCGCCTGCTGGCCGATGGCGCGATGGGCGCGGTCTATGTGACGCATAATCTGGAGGAAGCGATACGGCTTGCCGACCGCATTGTCGTGCTGTCGCGGCGTCCCGGCCGCGTCCGCGAGACCGTCGCCATCCCGATGACGCGCCTTGAGCGCGGCGCGATCGATGCCCGCGGCAAATTGCTGGCGTTGCAGGACGAGTTATGGTCGCTGATCCGCGAGGAGGCGATCGACGCCGAGCGCGAGGTGGCGCATGCTTGACCGCTCGGGGCGAGACGATCAGCCGTCAAGTGAGGCCGCGCCGGACACGCGGCCGGTAAAGTTTCGTGGCGGGGGCTTTATCCCTGCTACCAGCCGCAATAGCGGCTGGATCGCGCTGTTGCTCGCCGTTGCGTTGTGGCAACTGGCCGCCGGCACCGGTTGGATCAATCCGCTATTTCTCCCCGCGCCCTCGGCAATCGCGCGCGCGATCTATCAACTCGCCGTCTCAGGCGCGCTCTGGCAGCATCTGTCGTATTCGATCATGCGCATCGGCGTGGGCTGGATGCTCGGCACCGCGGCCGGCGTGGTCGTCGGTTTTGCGATCGGGCTTTCGGCGCTGGCGCGCAGCGTCGGCATCACCTTCGTCTCGGCGCTGTTTCCGATCCCGAAGATCGCGCTATTGCCGCTGCTCATCCTGTGGCTCGGGATCGGCGAGGAGCCGAAGATCGCGACCATCGCGCTCGGGGTGTTCTTCTCGACCGCGATCTCGGTCTATAGCGGCGTCGACAATGTGCCGCGCAACCTGATCCGGATGGCGCAGAGTTTCAACGTGCCGTTCACGAGCATCGTGCGGAAGGTGATCTGGCCGGGCGCGCTGCCGTCGATCCTCGCGGGCTTTCGCATCACCGCGTCGGTCGCGCTGCTGCTCGTGGTGAGCGCGGAGATGATCGGCGCGGAGTACGGCATCGGCGCCTTCGTGCTGCAGGCCGGCAATCTGATGCAGACCGATCAGCTCTTGGCCGGCGTCGTGATCCTGTCGCTGTTCGGGCTTGCGGTCGGCAAGCTGATCAACTTTTTGGAAACGCGGTTGTTGCATTGGCGGTGAGCCACACTCGTCATGCCCGGGCTTGTCCCGGGCATCCACGCCTTTCCTTACTTCTGGAGGTAAGTCGTGGATGGCCGGGTCAAGCCCGGCCATGACGGATTGAGGTCACATCCCTCACGCGTTCCCGCGGTCTTCGCGGAACAGGTCGAGCTTCTGCTGCACCGGGCGATCCGAAAAACTGAACAGCACCGAGTCGGCGTCCGCCTCGTGGGTGACCCATTGCCAGCTCGGCACCACGAACAGGTCGCGCGGGCCCCATTCGAAGGTCTGCTCCCCGATCCGCGTGCGGCCCTTGCCTTCGATCGCGGCGAACACGGTGGCGTCGGTGGAGCGATAGCGCGCGGTCTTGAAACCTTTCGGCAATAGCTGGATGAAGGTGCCGATGGTCGGCATCGCGAAATCGCCGGTCTCGGGGTTGGAGAATTTCAGCTTCAAGCCGTGACAGGCATCCCACTCGTTGCGCGCCTTCGCGCTCTCCAGCGCCTCGCGGGTGTAGCTGTAGGGATAGTTGAAGATCGGCGAGGTTTTTGACTTGCGCTTCTCGTCGACCGGCAAAAGATTATGGCCGTAGCGCGCAAAGCTGTCGCCGGCGGGCCGCGTGATCTTCTGCTGGTCCTCGTCCGACCCTTCGGCGAACGATGCATCGAAGAACTGCACCATCGGAATATCGAGCCCGTCGAGCCAGAACATCGGCTCGGAAGTCTCGTTGGAGTGATCGTGCCACGTCATCGACGGCGTAATGACAAAGTCGCCGGGCGCCATCGCGGTGCGCTCGCCGTCGACGGCGGTATAGGCGCCGTTACCTTCGAGCACGAAGCGTAGCGCCGACTGGCTGTGCCGGTGCGCCGGCGCGACATCGCCGGGCACCACCATCTGCACGCCGGCAAACAGCGAGGTCGTGATCTTCGATTGCCCGCGCAAGCCCGGATTTTCCAAAACCAGCACCCGCCGCTCGGCTTCCTTGGCGGTGATCAGCTTGCCCGCTTCGGTCATGTAGTCGCGGATGGCGTCGAATTTCCATAAATGCGGCCGGCAGGCGCTCCGCGGCTCCGGCGTGATCAGATCGCCCATCACGTTCCACAGCGCCGAGAGATTCTCGCCGTCGATCTTCTTGTAGAACGCCTCGCGTTCCGGCGTCTTCTGCACGGCTTCCATGGCGAGCCTCCCGTCGTTGTCGCTTCGATTTATTGACAGCATACTTACAATATGGATAGCGTCAATCAAGCAAACCACAAATTTGAGGGAGGGTTTCGATGAAGCTGCACGGCTATTTCCGCAGCAGCGCGTCATATCGGGTCCGGATTGCGCTCAATCTCAAGGGCTTGCGCGCCGAGCACCTGGCCCACCACCTTCGCAAGGGCGAACAATGCGCGCCCGCCTATCTTGCCATCAACCCGCAAGGCCTGGTCCCGGCGCTGGAGGACGCGGGCGCGGTGCTGACCCAGTCGCTCGCCATCATCGAATGGCTGGACGAGACCCATCCCGAACCGCCATTGCTGCCGAAGGATCCGCTGCGCCGCGCCAAGGTTCGCGCCTTCGCGCTGGCGCTCGCCTGCGATACCCACCCGGTGCAGAATCTCAAAGTATTGGCGCGGCTGCGCGAGCTTAAATTGCCCGAGGAGCAGGTGACGGATTGGGCAGGCTGGGCCAACCGCGAAGGCCTTGCGGCCTGCGAAAAGCTGATCGCCGGCGAGGCGGGACCGTTCTGCTTCGGCGCCCAGCCTTCCATCGCCGATCTGTGTCTCATTCCGCAACTCGCCAATGCGCGGCGCTTCGGCGTCGACGTCTCCGCCTTTCCGCGGCTGTTGAAGGCCGAGGCGGCTGCGAAAGCCATGAAGGCGTTCGCCGACGCCGCACCGGACAAGCAACCCGATGCCGAGTAGACCATCACCCATCACCATGGACGCGGTCTACACCGCGCCCGGCTACCTATTCCGGCGAATGCAGCAGATCGCGGTGTCGATCTTCATCGAGGAATGCAAGGCGCACGATCTGACGCCGGTGCAATATGCAGCGCTGATCGCGATCCACACCCATCCCGGCATCGACGCGACAAGGCTGTCGGCCGTGATCGCCTTCGACCGTTCGACGCTCGGCAATGTGATCGAGCGGCTGGAGACGAAGGCGTTGATCGAGCGCAAGCCATCGCGCGAGGACAAGCGGATAAAGCTGCTTTATCTGACGAGGTCCGGCGCGGCGCTGCTGCGCGAGATCATCCCGTCGGTCGATCGCGCGCAGGCGCGGATGCTGCAACCCTTGAAGGCCAGTGACCGCAAGATGCTGATGGCGCTCCTGACCCAACTGGTCGACCTCAACAATGAGGCGTCGCGGGTGCCGCTGCGCGCCGAGGACGCGCTCGAACATCTCGGGAAGTCGGGCTGATGGTTCTCGAGCCCCCGGTCCTGATCGCAGGCGGCGGCATCGGCGGCCTTGCCGTGGCACTTGGCCTCGCGCAAAAGGGCTTTCGCGCGATCCTGTTGGAAAAGGCGTCCGCGCTCGGCGAGATCGGCGCCGGCATCCAGCTCGGGCCCAACGCGTTTCACGCTTTCGACTATCTCGGCATCGGCCAGGCCGCGCGCGGCATGGCGGTTTATATCGATCAGTTGCGCTTGATGGATGCGCTGACCGCGGACGAAATCACCCATGTCGATTTGCGCGAGGCGTTTCGCGCGCGCTTTGGCAACCCCTATGCGGTGGTGCATCGCGGCGACCTGCACGGCGTCTTCCTGAAGGCATGTCGTGAACATGCCTCGATCGAGCTGCGCGTCTCCAGCGAAGTTTTGGGCTACGATCAGGACGGTGTTTCCGTGACGGTGCATCTTGCCTCGGGAGAGCGCGTAACGGGATCGCTTCTGATCGGCGCCGACGGGCTGTGGTCGAATGTTCGGAAGCAAGTCACCTCGGATGGACCGCCGCGGGTCTCCGGCCACACCACCTACCGCTCCGTGATCCCGACCGAACAGATGCCGGAGGATCTGCGCTGGAACGCGGCCACACTGTGGGCCGGACCGAAATGCCACATCGTCCATTATCCGCTGTCGGGCTGGAAGGTGTTCAACTTGGTCGTCACCTGCCACAACGACGCGCCGGAGCCGGTGGCGGGCAAGCCGGTATCCGAACAGGAAGTGATGCAGGGCTTTACCCATGTGCATGAGCGCGCCCAAAGCATCATCCGTCATGGCAAGGACTGGCGGCTCTGGGTGTTGTGCGACCGCGATCCCGTCGAGCGCTGGATCGACGGCCGCGTCGCGCTGTTAGGCGATGCCGCCCATCCGATGCTGCAATATTTCGCCCAAGGCGCCTGCCAGGCGATGGAGGACGCGGTGTGCCTGTCGCATATGCTGTCGCAACATGACGGCTACGCGACCGCGCTCGAGCGCTACCGCGCGCAGCGTTTTCCGCGAACCGCGAAGGTGCAATTGCTGTCGCGCGCCATCGGCGAGCACATCTATCACCCCGCCGGCGAACACGCGCGCCTGCGCAACGCCATCATGAGCGCCAAAACGTCGGAGGATTATTACCGCGACCTCGCCTGGCTCTATGGCGGCACGGGGCTGGGGGAGTAGAAGTTTTTCGTCATTGCGAGGAGCCAACGGGTCGCGCGAACGCGCGCCCGATGACAGGCTCAGCGACGAAGCAATCCAGGCTTCCCTGGACTCTGGATTGCTTCGCTCCGCTCGCAATGACGATCTCAGCGAGCTACGACTACATCCGCATCACCGCCTGGCGGTCGATCTTGCCGGTGCCGCTCTTCGGCAACGCGTCATGACCTGCTCCTCGCCGCTTCATAGCGCGCCATGAAGGCTGGCGACATCGCGCGCAGCCGCGCATCGTCGATCCGCCCCGAGCGGGTAATGTAGCTGTAGGCGAAGTCCATTGGATCGAGCCTCATATGTTCGGCGAAGTGCTCGTACCAGTCGGCGCTGGTGCGCGCCGCCGTCACCAGTTTTTTCACGATCGGCTGACGCTCGGCCTGATAGCGGGCGAGGCCGTTCGCAATATCCTTTTCCGCTTCCAGCGCCTTGGTCAGCGCGATCGCGTCCTCGATCGCGAGTCGCGTGCCCGAACCGATCGAGAAATGCGCCGAATGCAGGGCGTCGCCGATCAGCACCATATTCCCTGACGACCAGTTCTCGTTCCAGATCCACGGGAAATTGCGCCACACCGATTTGTTCGACACCAGCGGATGGCCGTCGAGGGTTTTGGCGAATATCTGCTCGCAGATGGCTTGCGATTGCTCGATCGATTTGTGTTCAAAACCGTAGGCGGCCCAGGTCGCCGCGTCGCACTCGACCAGGAACGTGCTCATGCGAGGGGAATAGCGGTAGTGATGGGCGTTGAATGCGCCGAGGTCGGTGCTCACAAAAGTCTGCGACAGCGTCTCGAAGCGTTTTGTTGTGCCGTACCAGGCAAACTTGTTGGTCGAATAAGAGACCTGCGCGCCGAATTGCGTCTCGAAGCTGCGGCGTACCAGCGAGTTCAGGCCATCGGCGGCGACGATCAGGTCATAGCCTTTGAGCTGATCGACCGACGAGATCACCGTGTCGTATCGCGGCGCGACATCGACCGCGCGCACGCGCTCTCGCAGGATCATCAACAGCTCAAGCCGGCCGATCGAGGAGAATCCGACGCCATCGATCGCGACGCTTTGCCCGCGCAGATTGAGCGTGATGTTCTGCCAGCTCTCCATCTTTGGGGTAATCGCATCGACCGTGTCCGGATCGTCGGCGCGCAAAAATTCCAGCGCCTGTTCTGAGAACACCACGCCAAAGCCGAAGGTGGCGCCGGCCGCGTTCTGCTCGAACAGGTCGATGCGGGCGTCACGGTGCCGCTTTTTCCACAGATGGGCGAAGGTGAGTCCGCCGGGCCCTCCGCCAAGCACGGCAATACGCACAACCTCCTCCCTAAGCCGCGCAAGCGGCATCAATTTCCGCTCTTACCTTCACCGCAAGCCAATTCTGGGTGACACAACCCTCACGGGTTTCCTCGCGGGTTTGTCACACCTTGATCATGCGCTTGCCGCGGTTTTCCCCCGCGAGCAAACCGATCAGCGCCTTCGGCGTATTTTCAAGGCCGTCGATGATGTCTTCCTGGACTTTCAGCCTGCCGGAAGCGACCCAGGATTGCAGGTCGGACAACGCCTTGTCGCGCTGGTCCATGAAGTCCATCACAATAAAACCCTGCATGATGAGGCGCTTCACCACGATCAGGCCGGGCACGCCGCGCGGCCCGTGGGCCTGTGGCGCGCCGTCATATTGCGAGATTGCACCGCAGCAGGCGATGCGGCCATAATTGTTCATCTGCGGCAGGCAGGCTTCAAGAATGTCACCGCCGACATTGTCGAAATAGACGTCGATGCCTTTCGGTGCCGCAGCACGCAACGCCTTGAACACCGCGCCGTCCTTGTAGTCGACCGCGGCATCGAAACCGAGTTCGGACGTGAGCCAGTTGCACTTGTCCTTGCCGCCGGCGATGCCGACGGCGTGGCAGCCCTTGATCTTGGCGATCTGGCCGACGATCGAGCCGACCGAACCTGCCGCGGCCGAGACCACGACGGTCTCGCCGGCTTTCGGCTTGCCGACCTCGAGCAGGCCGAAATAGGCGGTGAGGCCGGCGATGCCGAACACGCTGAGCAGATGCGTCATCGGCTCCATCTTAGGCATCTTGGTCAGATGCCTTGCCGGTATCGCCGCGTAATCCTGCCAGCCGGTATCGCCGAATACGATGTCGCCTTCCTTCAGTCCCGGCGCTTTCGAGGAGACCACTTCGGCAATGCCGCCGCCGGCCATTACGGTATTGGCCTCGACGGCCGCGCGATAGGTTGCGCCATGCATCCAGGCGCGGTTGGCGGCATCGAGCGAAATATAGCGCACGCGAACCAGTGCCTCGCCTTCCGTCGGTTCCGGCATTGCGGCGTTCGACAATTTAAAATGCTCAGGGGCAAGCTTGCCGACCGGCTTCTCCACCAGCAAGACCTGACGATTGACACTCGCGTTCATGGCGTTCCTCCAAGCGGCTTGGTTATTATTGATGCAGCCGAGCGCGCAACATACGTGCAACTGCATCGTTGTGCATTGCGCCAAAGCTAATCGCACCGTTCGAATTCCACAACGGGAACATTGTGGCACACCGCGGTGCGCGCGGGATCATATTGCGCTGATGTCAAAATCTGCCACACTAAAAGCCACAGGACTTATGGGGGTAAGAAAATGTCGAACAGGTTTACGCAATTCATCCTGATTGCGATGGCGCTTGGCATCGTGATGGGGACATTGATCTTCAATTATCTGCCCGACAGCCGGGCCGAGATTGCCGCGGACGTAAACCTGATCGCGATGCTGTTCCTGCGTCTGATCAAGATGATCATTGCGCCCTTGGTGTTCGCAACGCTGGTCGGCGGCATCGCCCATATGGGCAGCGGCGCCAAGCTGGGGCGGATCTTTGCCAAGACCATGGGCTGGTTCGTCAGCGCGTCCTTCGTGTCGCTGCTGCTCGGCCTGTTGATGGTCAATCTGTTGCAGCCCGGCGCCAACTTCCCCGGCACGCTGCCCGACAAGGCGCAGTCGACCGGACTGCCGGTGTCGGCGTTCTCGATCGAGAAGTTTTTGACCCATTTGATCCCGACCTCGATTGCGGACGCGATGGCGCAGAATGAAATCCTGCAGATCGTGGTGTTCGCGGTGTTCTTTGCGGTGGCGCTCGGTGCGATGCCGGAGCGGGCGAAGCCGATCATGGCGCTGATCGACGATCTCGCCCACATCATGCTCAAGGTCACCGGCTATGTGATGCTGTTCGCGCCGGTCGCGGTGTGGGCCGCGATTACCGCGACGGTGGCGAAGAGCGGTCTCCTGGTGCTGTGGAAGCTCATCGTCTTCATGGGCGGCTTCTATCTCTCGCTCTTGCTGCTGTGGGGCATCCTGGTCGTCGTCGGCTTCATCGTGATCGGGCCGCGATACAGCCATCTGCTGAAGCTGATCCGCGAACCCTTGATGATTGCATTCTCGACGGCGTCTTCGGAAGCCGCCTATCCCAAGACGCTCGAAGGCCTCAACCGCTTCGGCGCGTCGTCGCGGATATCGGCGTTCGTGCTGCCGCTCGGCTATTCCTTCAACCTCGACGGCACCATGATGTACTGCACGTTTGCGAGCATCTTCATCGCGCAGACCTATCACATCGAGATGTCGCTCGGCACGCAGCTTGCGATGCTCGCGACCTTGATGATCACCTCGAAGGGCGTCGCCGGCGTGCCGCGCGCATCGCTGGTGGTGATCGCCTCGACCTTGAGCCAGTTCGGCATCCCCGAGGCGGGCCTGTTGATGATCATGGGCATCGATACGTTCCTCGACATGGGACGCAGCGCCACCAATGTGATCGGCAACTCGCTCGCCACCGCGGTGGTGGCGAAGTGGGAGGGCGAATTGAAGGCCGAACATGAGCTCGGGCCCGACGATATGGTTCCATCCGACGCCGTTGCCGGTGACGCTGTGCTGGCCGGCCATTGACGGGGTGAAGCATGCATCACGCCTTAAGGTCGCTATCGTCGGGCTCCTTGTGGCTGGCAGCCTGCCTGCTGGCAACCGCCGCATCGGCCCAGACCGCGGGCGGCGAGGGGCTTAGCCCTACGCTTGCCAACATCAAGAGCACGCACGTCGTGCGGCTCGGCTATCGCGAGAGTTCGCCGCCGTTCTCGTTCCTCGATCAGGCCAATCGGCCGATCGGCTACAGCCTCGAGCTCTGCGAGGCGGTGGTCGACGAAATCGGCGTCGAGGTCGACGATGCCAATCTTAAAATCGAATACGTCAAGGTTACCTCGGACGATCGCATTCCGGCGGTGATGCAGAACAAGATCGATCTGGAATGCGGGTCGACCACGGCGAATGCGGAGCGCGCCAAGCAGGTGGCGTTCTCGCCGCTGATGTTCGTGGCCGGCACCAAGCTGATGGTGCCGAAGGCTTCCAGCGTCTCGGCGGTGGGCGACCTGAAGGGCAAGACCGTAGTGGTGACGAAAGGCACCACCAACGAGCAGGCGATGCATAATGCCGACAAGAAATTCTCGCTTCAGCTGAACATCATCACGGCGGCCGATCACGAGCAGTCCTATCAAACGCTGGTCGACGGCAAAGCGGACGCGTTCGCGACCGACGACATTCTCCTCTACGGCCTGATCGCGCGGCACAAGTCGCAGGACAAGTTTCGCGTCACCGCCGACTATCTGTCCTACGACCCCTACGGCATCATGTTCCGCAAGGGCGAGCCGCAGGTCGCCGCCGTCGTTGAGCGCGCGTTCCGCAAGCTCGGCTCCAACCACGATCTGATCCCGCTCTACGAGAAATGGTTCGTCAGGAGGTTACCGACCGGCGAGCGCCTCAATGTCGCGATCTCGCCGCAGCTCGAGGAAGCCTTCAAGTCGATGGACGATTCGCCGGGGGCGAATAATTAGTTGTTCGTCGTCATGCCCGGGCTTGACCCGGGCAACCACGTCTTTCTTCACTGCGGGGCCAAAAGACGTGGATGGCCGGGACGAGCCCGGCCATGACGAATACCTGGATCAATTTCACCCAAACACCCTGTCCAGTGCCGCGCTATAGGCCGCGTCAACCAGATCGGGGTAAAACTTGCCGAGCGCTTCCATCATCACGCCCGAATTGATTTCGAGGATTTTCAAGGCACCGCCGACACGAACGACATCGACGGACGCAAAGCGGATGCCGATCGCCTTCGCGGCGTTGACCGCGATTGCAACGCAGGCCTCGCGCGCCTCTCCCGGCTCCAACAATACCGGCCGCGCGCCGGCATCGAGATTATGGCGCCAGTTCAGGACACGCTCTTTGCTGTAGACGACGGGAGCAAGCTCGTCGATCACGACGACCCGCACCTCGTCCTCGATTTCGACATAAGGCGAAACGGCCAGCGTGAGATGGGACGAAAAAATCTCGGCCGCGGCGCGCTCGAGTTCGACGCGGGTCGACACCGGAAAGACGGATTGGCCCGACGTGCCTTCGTTGGGTTTGACCACGACACCTTCGGGATGCTTTTCGAGAAGATCGAGCATGGTTGGCCACGACCCCGGCGGCGGAATGTACGCGTTCAGCTTCGGGTTCAGGAACACGGTGTGTGGAACGCGGGCAATACCGGCGAGGGTGAGAACCTCCGCGGTCGCTGCCTTGTCATTCGCGATTCTGTGCGCGATCGCGCTGTTCAATCCGACATCGTAGCCAAGCGCGAAATGTTGCCTTGAGCCGCGCCGCATGACGATCAGCCAGCCCTGCGATCTGACCTCGACTGCGATGTTGTGTCGCGCGCAATAACGCTTCACGGCTTCGACGAATATTCGCTGGTCTTCGGGCATCGCTTGCTCGCTCATCGGCCTCGGTAATTAATTGCCGGATCGGCGCGGATTTCAGCAAGTATATTGCGGAGGCATCCAGGTCTTAACCAATTCGCATCGAACGATTTTCAGAAACCAAAGCCACTGCAATTCTGCGTTGCGCAATTGCGCATCCAGCGAGGTTGATTATCTCCGGAATTCGCGTAGATGAAACGCGAAATTGCCAATTCTATCAGGGGTTTTTGGGTCGTTTAGAGCTGGACAACCGAACCCTTCCACCATCTAGGCGTCAGGAAAAACGAAACCAATGAGCGCGTTCTATAGAGAGAAAGTTCTTTCCGTCCGGCACTGGACCGATACGCTTTTCAGCTTCACCGCGACCCGCAATTCCGGCTTTCGCTTCCAGAACGGTCAGTTCGCGATGATCGGGCTTGAGGTCGACGGCCGTCCGCTGATGCGCGCCTACAGCATGGCGAGCGCCAATCACGAGGAAGAACTCGAATTCTTCTCGATCAAGGTCGCCGACGGCCCGCTGACATCGAAGCTCCAGAAGATCAAGCAGGGCGACACCATCCTGGTCGGGCGCAAGGCGACCGGCACGCTGATATCAGACAATTTGATTCCGGGCAGCCGCTTGCTGTTGCTGTCGACCGGAACGGGCCTCGCGCCATTTGCGAGCCTGATCAAGGACCCCGACGTCTATGAGCGCTTCGAGGCGATCGTTCTCGTTCACGGCTGCAGGCAGGTTTCAGAACTGGCCTATGGCGAAGAGCTGGTGGCCAAGCTGCGCGACGACCAGCTGTTCGGACCGCTCCTCGCCGAGAAGCTCGTCTATTACCCGACGGTGACGCGCGAGCCGTTCCGCAACCGCGGCCGCATCACCGACCTGATCACGTCAAAACAGTTGTTCAGCGATATCGGCCTGCCGCCGCTCGACCTTGCAACCGACCGCATCATGATGTGCGGCAGCCCGGCCATGCTGGACGAACTGCGCCAGATGTTCGAGGCGCGCGACTTTGTCGAAGGCAGCCACGCCGAGCCCGGCCATTTTGTGATTGAGAAGGCGTTCGTCGAACGCTAGGTCTCGTGTCCCGGCCTTGAGCCGGGACCTCAGGCTGTTGAGCAAGATGGACCCCGGATCTGCAGCGCACCGCAAACGCGCTGCGCTGCGTCCGGGGAACGTATCGACCCCGGTCGCCGAACCGACAATGTTGTTGGCTTCCCCGGCTCCCCCGCTGCTATAAACGCCCGCAAAACGTCGCGCGGGCTTGTGGCCCACGCGCCCAATGCGAGGAGCGAAACAAATCTTGTCCGTATCCGACCCGACCGGGGCAAAAACGGCGTTTGTGTTTGCCGGCGGCGGCAGCTTCGGCGCCATTCAGGTGGGCATGATGCATTCGCTCACCGCCCATGGAATATCGGCGGACATGGTGGTCGGCTCGAGCGTCGGCGCAATCAACGGCGCCTATTACGCCGGCGATCCCACGTTGAAGGGTGTGCAGCAGCTCGAACGCGTCTGGCGCGGCTTGCAGCGGCACGACGTCTTCCCGATCACCTGGCGGACGCTGCTCGGCTTTCTCTGGCGCCGCGACTTCCTCATCCCGCATGACGGCATCCGCAAGCTGGTGGACGATCACATCCCCTATCGCAAGCTGGAGGAGGCGAAACTGCCGGTGCACATCGTTGCGACCGACATCATCTCGGGCGACAGCGTGGTGATGTCGGAGGGGTCGGTCGCCGAGGCGATCATTGCCTCCACCGCGATCCCCGGCGCCTTCGCGCCGATCCGCTATAAGGGTCATTACCTCTCCGATGGCGCGGTCTCCAGCAACACGCCGATCAAGATCGCGGTGAGGCAAGGCGCCCGGCGCCTGATCATCCTGCCGACCGGTCACGCCTGCGCAACAAAGACGCCTCCGGTCGGCGCGGTCGCCAACGTCCTGCACGCGCTGACGCTTCTGATCGCGCGGCAATTGGTGAGCGAACTGGAAAGCCTCGATCCCGCGATCAAGTACTACGTGGTGCCGCCGCTATGCCCGCTGGTGGGGTCGCCTTACGATTTTTCGCGCACATCAGATCATATCGAGCGCGCCATCGAGAGCACCAATGCGTGGCTGGCGCTGAGCGGCCTGGAACAAAGCGGAATCCCAGAGGAGCTGCGCCCTCACAGCCACTGACCCCGGGGCGTTGCACTGCAATAAGGTCGTTTGCCGGCGCGCGACCTAGCCATGTAACGGATTGATTTGTCGGCGGAGAATTCGCTAGCCTCGGAAGCGAGGCGCTGTCATATCGATGAGCGGTAGGTCTAGTATCCTGCGCCGGGTCGCTGCAAGACTTCGATCGGGCTGCGGCCGACAAGAATAATAACGGCACAATTCGCCTGAGGGTCTCATGGAAACGCTACTGCTTCCATTCTCGCCACGCTACATCATTCTCACGATCTGTGCTGTCGTCACGGCATTGCTTATCGGTCTCGGGATCGTCGATCGCAAGGTGTTTGACATCGTCCTGATCCCGATCGTCATCTTCGGCGCGCTCACGCTGCTCGGCATCCGCGATCTCACGCAAAAGAGCCACGCGGTTTTGCGCAATTATCCGATCTCGGCGCATATGCGCTTCCTGCTCGAAGAGATACGCCCCGAAATGCGGCAGTATTTCTTCGAGAGCGAAAAGGACGGCATGCCGTTTTCGCGCGACACCCGCGCCTTGGTCTATCAGCGCGCCAAGATGGTGCTCGACAAGCGGCCGTTCGGCACCCAGGAGGACGTCTATCGCGACGGCTATGAATGGATGCACCATTCGGTGGCGCCGAAGGTTCACAGCGGCGGCGATAAATTCCGTATCACCATCGGTGGTCCCGATTGCGCCAAGCCGTATTCGGCCTCGGTGTTCAACATCTCAGCGATGAGCTTTGGCGCGCTCAGCCCCAACGCGGTACGCGCGCTCAATGCCGGCGCAAAAAAGGGCAGTTTTGCGCATGACACCGGCGAGGGCGGCGTCAGCCCCTATCACCGCGAGAATGGCGGCGACATCATCTGGGAAATCGGCTCTGGCTATTTCGGTTGCCGCACCCGCGACGGCAGCTTCAATCCGGACGAATTCGCGCGCATCGCGGCCGACGACCAGATCAAGATGGTGGAGCTCAAGGTCAGCCAGGGCGCCAAGCCCGGGCATGGCGGGGTGCTGCCGGCGGCCAAGGTTTCGGAGGAGATTTCCAGGATCAGGGGCGTCCCGATGGGCGAGGATTGCATCTCGCCGGCGACGCATCGCGCGTTTTCGACGCCGCTTCAGATGATGGCCTTTGTCGGCAATATGCGAAAACTGTCCGGCGGCAAGCCCGCCGGATTCAAGATGTGCATCGGCCATCCCTGGGAGTTTCTGGCGATCTGCAAGGCAATGCTCGAGAGCGGCATCTATCCCGACTTTATCGTGGTCGACGGCAATGAAGGCGGTACCGGTGCGGCGCCGCTGGAGTTCATGGATCATCTGGGCATGCCGATGCGCGAGGGCGTCAATTTCGTCCACAACGCGCTGGTCGGAATCAATGCGCGCGACCGCATCAAGATCGGCGCCGCCGGCAAGATCGCCACCGCCTTCGACATGGCGCGCGCCATGTCGATCGGCGCCGACTGGTGCAATTCGGCGCGCGGCTTCATGTTTTCGCTGGGCTGCATCCAGTCGCTCTCCTGCCATACCGATCGATGTCCGACCGGCGTCACCACACAGGACCCATTGCGGGCTCGTGCGCTGGTGGTGCCGCACAAGATCGAGCGGGTCTATAATTATCATCACGCCACCTTGCACGCGCTGGCCGAATTGCTCGCCGCCGCGGGCCTCGAACATCCGCAACAGCTCCGCCCGATCCATTTCTCGAAACGCTCTTCCTCCACCGAGGTCCGCACCTTCGCGCAGCTCTATCCGGCGCTTCGTCCGGGCGAACTGATCGACGGCACCGACGACGTCCGCTTCCGCGACGCCTGGTCGATGGCGCGCGCCGACACGTTCCAGCCGGCGGGGTAGGTATGTCGTCCCGGCGAACGCCGGGACCCATAACCACAACGCTCAGTTGCTTTGTGAAGTCGGCTGCCATTGTGCCAAAGAGCGCTGCCGCGGCGTATGGGTCCCGGCCTTCGCCGGGACGACGGAAGAAGTTTGTGCCGGCTTCCGCCCCTGCCGCGGAGCCGATTGCAGTGTCGGTCGTTCGGGCTTAGGGTCGTCCATGGGGACGTCGCAGCCTCCCCGTTAAGTGGTGATCCCATGCAAGCGCTGCTCGCTTTTTCTTTGGAGCGAGCACATGGATGGCATCACCCTTGAACTTCCTCTCTTTCTCCTTGCCACGTTGGCCGGCGCGTTCATCGCAGGTCTGTCGGGATTTGCTTTCGGGCTGGTGGCGGCATCGCTCTGGCTCTACATCCTGACGCCCTCGCAGAGCGCGGCGCTGATCGTTGCCTTTGGCCTTCTGGTGCAGGGCTACTCGGTCTGGAAATTGCGGCGCGCACTGGACTGGCGCAAGCTCTGGCCCTTCGTGGCTGGCGCCACGCTCGGCGTTCCCGCCGGCGTGACGCTTCTGACCTGGTCGGATCCCCGCAATGTGCGTATCGCGGTCGGAATCCTGCTCGTGATCTACAGCCTCTATGCGTTCTTTCGTCCGTCGCTCAAACTAGCCACCACAGGCGGTCGCATCGGCGATGCGATCGTGGGCTTCTTCAATGGCGTGCTCGGCGGCCTCACCGGCCTTGCGGGTATTCTCGTGACCATCTGGTGCGGATTGCGCGGCTGGCCCAAGGACGCGCAGCGGGCGATTTTCCAGCCGGTGGCGGTTGCGATCTTCCTGATGAGCGGGCTGTGGCTCGGCGCCAAGGGAACCGTCACCGCGGACACGATCAAATTCTTCGTCCTCGGATTGCCCTTCGTGTTTGCCGGAACCTGGCTCGGCCTCAAGCTCTTCGGAAGAATCGATGAAGCCATGTTCCGGAAGATCGTGCTCGCGCTGTTGCTCGTGTCGGGCGCGGCGCTGCTTCTCTGAAAACGGATTCAGGAGCTTGCGCTCGATGCGCGCATCAGGCCTTCTCCTCGGGCGGCTTGATGTGGCGGAACGAATATAGCAGGGCGAGATCGTAGGCGATCTTCAGCGTTCCGCAGACGACAAGCGGGAGGCCGGAAAAGGCGGTCATCAGCAGCGCGCCGGAAATGGCCGGGCTGATGGCGGATGCGAGGCTGCGGGGCACTGCGGTGACGCTTGCGGCCGCCGGCCGCTCCGCCGGCGTGACCACGGCCATGACGTAGGAGGTGCGGGTGGGCACGTCCATCTGCGACAGCGCGGCGCGCAATAGCAAAAGACCGAGCGCTGCATAGAGGTTGGGAGCAAAGGCAGCCAGTATCAGGAATAGGCTGGAGGGAATATGGCTGAACACCATGGTATTGACCAGGCCGACGCGCTTGGCGAGCCATGCCGCGACCGGATAGGAAAAGGCGCTCAGCGTGCTCGACCAGAAGAAGAACAATCCCGCTGCCGACAGCGAGAGATCGAAGCGCTCGAACAGCCAGAGCACCAGCAGCGACTGGGCGACGAAGCCGCCCGCGAAGGCATCGATGGAAAACAGCGCGGCGAGCCTGTAGACGGTGCTCCGCGAAGATCCGAGCGGGGCGTGCGGCGCCTGCTCTTGCGCGGTAGCGCGGGGGACCTGACGATAGAGCGCCGCGCTCAGAACACCCAGCGCGGCATAGGCGTAGAACATCAGACGGAACGCCGAAAGCGCGGTCGCCCCCGTTGAAACGAGAAAATCGGGTAACGAGGCGGCGAGCGAGCCGGCCGCCGCGGAAAGTGCCCCGATCAGGCTATAGCGGGCAAAGATGTGGGTACGTTGGTCGTCGGTCGCACTGCGCGCCAGCGCCGCGTGCTCCAGCGGAACGAGAACGCCGAGATCGCCGGCGGACGGATTGATCGTGCCGACAAAGGCCACCAGCGCGATCAGGACGAAGCGCTCGACATTCGGAAATGCGAGGCCGGTCGCCGCCATCAAACCGGCGCCTAACAGCATCAGCGCGCGCAGATCGTGACGCGGCGCGATCCAGCCGACGATCAATGTCAAGAGCGCCGTTCCCAATAGCGATGCCGTGGCCACAAGGCCAACGGCAATGGCGTCGTAGCCAAGCGCCGTCATGTAGGCCGGCAGGATGATGATCGCAAACCCGTCTCCGAATCCGCGCAAGGCGCGTGCCGTATAGAGCAACGAAATCGGGGAGCCGGATACCGCGGCATCGGGCCTGGTCGCGACGCTTGTCATCGTGTGTTCCGAAGCAATCCCGGCATGTCAGTCGCCCGCTTGCGGCAGCGGTGTGATCCTCACCTGGTCGAAGCGCGTGACGCTGTCGGCCTTGGTCCAGAGCGCAACCCCGCCGGCTTCCGTAAAGGTCCTGTCGGTCACGCTGAACAGCGCCTTGCCGTCATAGGAGACGGTGAACCGCTCGCCTTCGGCGCGAAGGCCGAGCATGTGCCATTCGTTTGCGGTTACTTTCAAATTGGCGCCTTCCAGTTGCTCGCGGCGGCCGTTGACGACGCGATAGAACCGGACGTTATCCTCCAGCGCGTTGGCGCGCGCCACATAGTAATTGTCGGCATCTTCGAGCCGCACCGCGATGCCGCCGGCCTGATCGATCTTGCCGCCCACCGCCTTGAAGCGGATTTCAACCGCGACATCGGCCGCCGAAAAGCTGTCGGGGATGGCGAGGGGAAAGCGATAATCTGTGCGGTCGGCGCTGGTCTGCTCGATCGCTTGGCCGGCTCGAGCAGTCTTGTCTTCGACGACGCTCCACGCGCCGTCTTCGCCCCGGCCGGTGCGTGCAAAGGTGAACCCGGCCGGTGGTGATCCGAGTTTCATTCGATCGATCGCAATCATGGGTACTCCTGTCTCCGCAAAGGTGGATGTTCCCGTGCACGCAAGAAAACACGCGGCCAGAGCAACGTTCAGGACTGGCTTGCTCGTGCAAAACAACGTTCGTCCGCTTGCGTTCACGAGCGCTTCCTCGATGCATCGCCGACTATTCGGCAAATTGACCCGCGGGCTTGCCCCGCCTCACCATCTCGCCGCAATACGCGTAGAGCGCGTCGTAGACGATCCACTCGGCGGCATTAAGCGCGTGGTCATCCCTGTAGCCGAGATGCCGAAAGCCTTCGGCCACCGCCTGGAGCCCCGGTCCCTCGGCCTGATGGTAGAGCGTGTTGTCGGTATCGGCGCCGTTGACGATCCGGCCCAGCAGCACGAGAGCAGAATCGCCCGTCAGCTTGTACTTCTTGAGGATTGCTTCGAAGGAGCACTCCTTGCCATGGTGGCCAAGCTCGACGTCCTTGACGTCGTAAGGAATGGCATCGAGCCGCTTTGCTTCCGCCATCACCTTGTCCGCGGGCGCGAAGACGAACTCGGCGTCCTTGTCGATGAACTTCTTGATGAGCCAGGGACAGGCTACGCGGTCGACCTTGACGTGTTCACGGGTAATCCACTTCATCTGATCCTCCTGTTTGACGTAGTCCTCTCGGATCAACGATCCGCCAGGACGAGAATTCCGCCGTGGCTGGGTGAAATCACATAGAGCTGGTCCGGCGGCACCAAAACGGTTGTGTGCGCTCCGGAGCTTGTCATCGTGCGTACGGCCGTGCCGGTTCGCGGATCGATCGTTTCAACGAGTCCCGGCTCGCCGATCGCGACATGGACGAGGCCGCTCGACGGATTGAAGAAGGTCACATCCGGCGGGCCCGCGATCGGCCAGACGTTTGTGATCTCGCCCGAGCCAATGTCGATTTCGACCAGGGCGCCATCGTCGCAGGCAGCGTAGAGGCGGCCGCGGGAATGGTCGATGTCCAGACCATGCGCGCCGCCTGACGGCAGTTTCCACTGCGCAACCGGGTGCAAATCCGGCAGGCTGACGACCAGCACCATCGACGGCTCCCGGATACAAAGGAATAACCGCCCGGCGGCAGCATCGGTGACACACCACCGCGGTCGGCCCGGCAAATCGATCGCTACCTGCTTGCCATCGTTCAGTCCAAGGCAGTGCAGTGTCGGTAGTTCGCCCTCATCGCCAATGCAGGCTACGGCCCCGAGCGCCATCCGGCTTACGATCGCCGCGCCGTTCGGCCGGGCGCCGGTCTTGAACAGCGCTTTGGTCTTGAACGTAACGGCGTCGAGCCAGGCGACACTTGCCGAGCCGCGGTTGGTGACGAGGACCTCGCCATCGTCGACGGCAGCGCCGGCCGCGCCCGGAAATCCCTGCAGCGTTGCAATGTGCTTTTGAGCATCATGGTCGATCACCTCGACGCAGTTGCGCGCGGTGTGCGCGATGAAGGCCCGCCGGGTTTTTGGATCGAACGCGCCGTGGTCGAAGGCGCTGCCCGCCGCATCCGGGATCTCTATGACACGGACAGTTCTCAGCGGCATGGCCATGCCACGCTGCTGCGCCGCGAGAGGCGCGAAATCCGATTGACCAAGGGGAAGGGGAGCTCGTCCATGCGCAATCTCCTCGAAACATCGAGCGTTGCGCAGAGCTTGGACGGTGTGCCGTCTGACGGGGAGCCTGCGTTTCCCCGCATCATCAACTTAGCCATGCCGGAAGCTTCCGGCAAGTTCTCCGTTCATTCAATCGCCGTCAGTATTTCGGGCGATGCGAATTCGCCCATTCGCGCGCGTGCGCAATAGGCTCGCGCGGCGGCAGAATCGCTCGCAGCTTTCGGGTGGCCGGCAAGTTCTCCATCCGCTCCCGCCACCGGCAAAATGCCGGATATTTGGGGTACATGGCTTTGCCTTCCTCGGTCAGGCTGAAAGCAAACGTGCTGGGCAGAATGAAGAAGTCGGCAAGCGAGAGCTCGGTGCCAAGCAGGTAGTCCTGGCCGCGCGATAGCTCGCGCTCCATGACGCCAAGGGCAAGCTCGACCTTGGGCAGCGCATGCGCCACGACCTTTTCGTCGGACGCAATGCCGAGTTCGGGAAAGACCAGCCGTTCGTGAGTGACGTGGTAGATCATATAGGGGTAGTAGTAGGAATTGACCGCGCTCACCCACTGGTTCATGCGCGCCCGCTCGCGAGCATCCCGCGGCGTCAATCGCGGTCCATCAAACGCCTCGTCGACATAGGCGGCGATGGCGCTGGTCTCGTAGACCGTGAAATCGCCGTGCCGCAGGATCGGGACGCGATTGAACGGATGCAGGGCCAGATGCTCGGGCTTGCCCATCACGGGCTCGAGGTCGTTGAAGATATAAGGCACGTCCTTGTGCGTCAGGACTAGCCGGACAATGTTGACAAAAGTGCTTCGCGGAAAACCGTAGACAATCGGATCGGGCACCTGCTCCTCCTCGCTCTTGGGTCAATGTTTACAGAGATTGGTCATCGCCAGAATGGTTTGTCGGCCTCGTCCATCGCCTGCTGCCTCGTGAAGCCAATGTCGTCGAGCAGATGCCGATCATCGGCGAGATTGCGAAAGGCGGCGCGCTGCCGGCTTCGTTCGGTCCAGCGCAACAAATTGTCCAACCACCTCCACCATGAATTGGATTGGGGATGGCCGTCCGGCAGGCCGTGGTGTCGATGCTGGCCGGATGGGCTGGCGTCGCCGAAATGCGTTGACATCGAACCGCTCCAGATCACATGATTTGTAATCGTCGACGGTTTCGATAGGCCCGATTGGGCAGGGCCCGCAAAGCATCGTTTCTCGGGCCTGCCCTAGTTTTTCTCATCAACCCCTTGTTCAAGGTCTGCGATGCGTCCGCGCCTGCCACAATTGAACGCCCTGAAGGCCTTCGAAGCCGCCGCGCGGCATGAGAGCTTCACGCGCGCCGCCGAAGAGCTTTGCGTCACGCAGGGTGCGGTGAGCCACCAGGTCAAGGCGCTCGAGGCCGAACTTGCCATCAAGCTTTTCAATCGCGAGCGCCAGCGCCTCATCATCACGGAAGCGGGCCGGGACTATCTCAACGTCGTACGCGATGCATTTGACCGCATTGCGGTCGGCACCGAGCGGCTTCTGCAGCGGCAAAGCGCGGGCGTTCTTACCGTCAGCACCTCGCCGGACTTTGCCGCCAAGTGGCTCGTGCACCGGCTCGGCCACTTTGCCGAAGCGCACACCGGGATCGACCTCCGCATCTCCGCGACACTGCATCATGTCGACTTCGCGCGTGAAGAGGTCGATCTCGCGGTACGTCATGGCGACGGCAATTGGCCCGGACTCGACACTGTCAAGCTGAGTGCCGAGCAGCTCTTCGCCGTATGCAGTCCTAAACTGCTGTCGGGTCGTCGCCGGCTCGACAAGGTGTCCGATATCCTCAAGTTTCCGTTGATCCACCTGGATAGCCGATCGGATTGGGCGAACTGGCTGCAGGGCGTAGGCATCGATGATGCCGACGTTACCCATGGTCCGGTATTGAACCGCGCGAGCATGGTCATCGATGCCGCGATCGACGGGCAGGGCGTTGCGCTCGCGCGCACGACCTTGGCAGCCTGGGATCTCATCAACGGCCGGCTGGTGCGGCCGTTCCCGGATTCGCTGCGTTTGTCGAAGACCTACTGGATCGTTTGCCCGAAGGCGACAGCTGGCCTGCCGAAGATCGCGACCTTTCGCGATTGGCTTCTTTCGGAAGCGTCGAAGGATTTGCGCCAACTAAAGACGCTCGGTTCTCCGTCGAAGCCATTGAGGAGGAACGGGGACTGACCGTCAGCGATCGAATCCGTTCGGATTTCAACCAGGCGGATCATGATCAATCAATTGGCGCAATCCGCAGTAGTTGCTCGAATTTGTATCGACAACAAAAGATTGCATGGGGATGTTACCCGTCCTACATTTCGATCACGACTGAACTCTCTGAAGCTGGAAGGCTGAGATGTCCTTGAAGTGAGGAGTCGTCATCATGTCGTTGAAACAATTGTTTGCCGGCGCCAACCCTGCCCGTGACGACGTTCAACAAACCGACTTCGGATATGACGTCGCTCCGCGATACATTTGCAACAACTGGCAAGAGATTGCCGCTGCGCAAGGGGTCGGCGCCTATCCCTTCGATGCGATCGTCATTGGTGCCGGCATGTTTGGCGGATACGGCGCCGAAAAGCTTTACCGGGCAGGTGCTGGCGCGGCATACCGGATCCTGTTGCTTGATGCGGGCGCATTTCTCCTTCAATCGCATATCCAGAACCTGCCGCAGCAGCTTGGAGGTTCGATCGGTGGGCCCAATTACCTGCGGGCGCGCGATGATGCGAGCGGAGCGCAAAATGTGATCTGGGGCATGCCCTGGATCAGCAATGAGATCTTTCCGGGACTTGCGTATTGCGTCGGCGGCAGATCGTTGTTTTGGGGTGGGTGGTCGCCTCAATTGACACAAGACGATCTCGCCAATTGGCCTCCGGACGTCGCGACCTATTTGGGCAGCGCCGCCGGTTACGCTTCGACCGCTGTCGAAATCGGGGCTGCGGTGACAACCGACTTCATCCGGCAAACAGCGTTGTTCAATGCGCTTTTGAACGGCATCAAGGCAGCGCTGCCTTTGACCGGAATCAACGAGGCCGCAGAAGCGCCGCTCGCCGTCGTGGGCTCGGCGCCGCAATCCGGCTTGTTTGCATTCGACAAGTTCAGCAGCGCACCCTTCATCATGGATGCCGTACGCAATGACGTCGGCGTGAATGGCCCGGGCGGCGACACGCGGCGGAGGCTTTTTCTGGTACCGCGCACCCAGGTGCACCGGCTCAATTGCAGTGGGAACAGGGTCGTATCCATCGACATGAGCATCGCCGGCAACCGCCAGCAGTTTCCGGTCGCGCCGGGGTGCAACGTCATCCTGGCAAACGGCACCATCGAGACGACCAGGCTGGCGCTGGAGTCGTTCGGGATCGGCTCAATGCAATTCGGCTCGCCCCGGGTCGGCAACCTGATGGCGCACCTGCGCAGCAACATCACGGTACGGATCAAACGAACCGCATTGGCGCTTGGTGCGCCAGTCGATCTCGAAACGGTTGCCTTGATTGCCCGCGGCAGCGCGCTTGGACGCCGCTTTCACCTGCAGATCACCGCTGCAGACGTGGCGGGACCGAATCCGGAAGCAACGATGTGGAGCATGGTCCCTGACATCGACCTGATCCGCGGGCTTCTCGCGAATGAAGATACCAATTGGGTGTCGATCACATTCCGTGGCATCGGCGAGATGGAGGGCCAGCCCGCGGTTGACAACCTCGATCCCGCAAAAAGCTGGATCGATCTCAGCCAGGAGACCGACCAATGGGGGATGCGGCGCGCCTACGTCCATCTGGTCGCAACGCAAAATGATCGCAAGCTGTGGCAGGCGATGGACAAGGCCGCCTTCGATCTTGGTCTGGCGGTGGCCGGCAACGACCCCGCGAATATCGAATACTGGAACGCTCCGGCAGGTCGCTGGGACGCCGCCCAGCCGCAACCCGACGCGAACGGCAGAGGTTTCTGGCAGGACCGGCTCGGCACCACGCACCATGAAGCAGGCACCTTGTTCATGGGAAACGCCGGAAGTTCGATCACCGATCTCGATGGCAAGTTCCATGGTATCGACAATGCCTATGTCGCTGGTCCCGCGCTTTTCCCCTCGCTGGGATCCGCGAACCCCTCGCTGGCCGGCCTTTCGCTTGCACGCAAGACCGTCAACGCGCTCATCGCTTCGACCCGGCAGACGGCAGCGCCTGGCTTTGTGCCGCTGTCGCTGTCGCCCTCGGATTGGCAGATGGTCAAGCTGCCGAACAGCCCCGCCTCGATGATCCATTATGGTTCGGTACTGGAGACCGCGGGGTGGTATGGCCTCTACTGGTACATCAAGGAACCCTTCAGCAATTTCATCCTGTCGCTGCAATGGCGTATCAGCCGCCGAGAAGAAAATTCAGGTGTCTATATCCGGATTCCGGCGCCGAACGTGGCAAACGCCTTGCAGGCTGCCGATGCGCAGGGACATGAAATCCAGATCGACCAGCGCGGCTTTGATTCCGCGTCGGGCACGGAGGGCCATCCGCTGAAGGTCACCGGCGCGATCTACGATCTGCAGGCTCCCTCAGCCTCCACTCAGGTGCAGATCGGCGCCTGGAACGATCTTGTGGTGGAAGCAAGTGGATTCCGGATCAAGGTCACGCTGAACGGCAACCTCGTCAACGATTTCCAGAGCTCCCGACAGCAGACCGGCTATATTGCGCTGCAAGCGCACGATTCCCTGTCGCGTACCCAGTTTCGAAATCTGTTCGTCAAGAAACTGGACGCGACAGGTTCCGTGGCCTGATCTCCGTCATGTCGGTGCCGCCGGGGAGCGAAGTCGCTCTCGCTTGCGGGGACGGCAAGTCAGTGCGGATTTTCGAGGCTGAAAAGCTCCGACTGCTCGTCATAGGCGAACAGCTCCGCATAGCGCGCCCATGAGACGATGGTTCTCAGCGTCTCGTCGGCCTGGTCTTCCGCCATGTAATCCTCAAGCTCGTTGCGGAAGCGCGCGGCCGGCGCCGTATGCGAGGGCCGTTCGTCGAGCACCCGGCGGATCAGGCCCATGACCGGCACGTAGTTGATGAGATGCTCGGCGAACAGTTTTTTGCGCGCATCGGTTTCGAGGTGCGCGAAGCGCTTGCCAGCATCGGTCAACATCAGATCGCCTTCGCTCAATTGGGCGAACCGCAACAGTTGAAGCGATTCACCGAGGTGGAATATCTCGTCGGCCTCCAGTTGCAGGTGGTTGGCGAGAACCGGCAGATCGGCCCGTCCGTTATAGGGTGGCCCCGCGAGCGTCTCGATCAGACCGGAAAGCACGTTGGAGGAGACATGCCTGAGGATCATGCCGACGCCGGTGCCGTGAATGCCCTCGATCGCCGGCGCTCTCGGCTCCGCGCGCTGCGTCATGCGGGCATAGACGCTGTCGACGAGCTGGCGGAAGGTCGGATCGAGGCGGTTGCGCGGGTGCGGCAGGTCGACCTTGATCTCGGCGGCCACCCGGCCCGGATTGGACGAGAACACCAGGATGCGGTCGCACATCAGGACCGCCTCCTCGATGTTGTGCGTCACCATCAGCACGGATTGGATCGGCAGCCGGCCTTCGATCCACAGATCGATCAGGTCGGTACGCAGCGTCTCGGCGGTCAAGACGTCAAGGGCCGAGAACGGCTCGTCCATCAGCAGGAGGTCCGGATGCACCACCAGCGCGCGGGCAAACCCGACGCGCTGGCGCATGCCGCCCGACAGTTCCTTGGGATAGGCGGATTCGAAACCGTCGAGGCCGATCAGGTCGATCGCCGCCAGCGCCCGGGTGCGGCGCTCGGTGGCGTCGATACCGAGCGCCTCCAGTCCCAGTTCGACGTTTTGCAGCACCGTCAGCCACGGAAACAGCGCAAAGGACTGAAACACCATGGCGACGCCGTTCGGCGGGCCCATGATGGTCTCGCCGCGGCATTTGGCGTCGCCCGAGGACGGCGCAATCAGCCCGGCGATGATGCGAAGCAGCGTTGACTTGCCCGAGCCGGAGCGGCCGAGCAGACCGACGATTTCACCTGAACGGATCGTCAGATCGACTTTTTCCAAAACCAGCAGGTCCTCGCCGCTGCCTTTCGGAAAGGACCGGCAGACGCCGTGGATTTCGAGCAGGTTGGCCTGTTTGATTTGATCGAGCATGAATATCCCCTGATCAGCCGAGGCGAAGACGACGCTCGCCGAAGGCGTAGAGCGGCCTCCAGAGCAACCGGTTGAAAAGCGTCACCAGAATGCACATTACGGCGATGCCGAGCACCACCCGCGGGAAGTCACCGGTTTCGGTCGCGGTTGCTATATAGGCGCCAAGGCCAGCGGCCGTCAGATGGGCGTCGCCCCAGCTTGCGACTTCCGCGACGATGGAGGCATTCCACGATCCGCCCGATGCGGTGATGGCGCCGGTGACGTAATACGGGAAAATGCCGGGCAGGATGACCTTGATCCACCACCGCCATCCGCGGAGGTGGAAGCTGCCGGCGGCCTCGCGAAGGTCGGTCGGGAACGCGCTGGCGCCCGCGATCACATTGAACAGGATGTACCACTGGGTTCCCAAAATCATCAGCGGGCTGAGCCAGATATTGGCGTTGAGGCCGTAACGCACGATGATCACGACGAAGACCGGAAAGGCGAGGTTTGCCGGAAAGGCGGCCAGAAATTGCGCCAGCGGCTGGATGCGCTCGGCCAGTTTCGGCCGCAGTCCGATCCAGACCCCGACCGGGACCCAGATCAGGGTTGCCAGCGTGATCAGTACGACGACGCGCGCCAGCGTAATGAAGCCATATCCTACGGCACGGAGCACGTCGGATGGGTTCAAGGTCGCCGAGAGATACGCATAAGCTCTCCAGCCGGCGTAGCCGGTGCATGACAAGATAAATGCCAGCCAGACCGCATCGACGATGCGCGAGGGCTGGCCGCCGGTCTTCTTCGTCATCCTCAATAATTGCTTTGGCATTGCGATGTGAAAATTGGCGAAGGCCTTGTTCACGGCCGCAAACGGATAGGTCAGGGCCCGCAAGGCCCGGGTGCGACGGAACAGATCGAGCATCCAGGACGTCGGCGCGGTCACTGATGCGGTCTGCTCGAAGCGGAACTTGTCGGCCCAGGCCACCACGGGACGAAACAGCAACTGGTCATAGGCGATGATGACGAAAAGCATGGCCAGGATCGCGTAGCCGATCGCGGGCAGATTTTGCTCCTTGATGGCGAGCGCCACGTAGGAGCCGATGCCCGGCAGCGTGACCGCGGTATTGCCGACGGTGATCGACTCCGACGCCACCACGAAGAACCAGCCGCCCGACATCGACATCATCGTGTTCCAGATCAGGCCCGGCATCGCGAACGGCACGTCCAGCCGCCAGAAGCGCTGCCATCCGCTCAAGCGAAAGCTCTGCGAGGCTTCCTCCAGATCTTTCGGAACGTTGCGGATCGACTGGTACATGCTGAAGGTCATGTTCCAGGCCTGGCTGGTGAAGATCGCGAACACGCTGGCAAGCTCGGCGCCGAACACGCTGCCGGGGAAGAGATTGAGGAAGAAAACCACGGTGAAGGTCAGAAAGCCGAGGATCGGCACCGACTGCAGGATGTCGAGCAGTGGGATCAGCACCATCTCGGCGCGCCGGCTCTTGGCGGCGACTGCCGCGTAGATGAAGGTGAAAATGATCGAGCAGACGATCGCAAGCAGCATCCGCATCGTCGTGCGCAATGCGTAATGCGGAAGATTGGCCGGGTCGAGCGATACCGGCGTGACCTCGAGCGCCGACAAGGGAAGGGTGGTCTCCTCGCCGCCATAGACGAGCAGCACCATGGCGCCGATCACGAGAACGAGCGCAACCGCGTCCCAGATGTTGGGCCGCAGCGCCTGTCCCAGTCGCGGCGTCAGAATTTCCTGAAGCGTCATGGGAGGCGCGCCTTGTTTAGAATTCGCCGTGCAGGCGCCCCGAGAAGATCGAGACCGGCCCACGGTCGGCGTTATAGGCGGGATTTGTGATGAACTGATAGTCGGCCGTCAGCGTGAAGCCGTGGCCGAGCGCGTAGGCGTAATAGGCCTCGAGAATTTGCTCCGGGCGATAGTTGAGCTGACCGTCGCCGATCAGAAGCCCGATGCCGCCGGCGGCAAGGAAGTCGCGGTGCGCGTTCGACAGCCCGTTGATCGCGCCGCCGATGCCGATCGTGTCGCGCGGGCGTCCCCAAGAGCTGCCCTTGATGGAAAGGCCGCCCGACAGGCTGCGGTCGATATCCGTGAACGACAGGATTTCGTTCTGGCCGTCGTTCCAGCTCGCGCGGGCGAAGATGCCGACGTCGCTGGCAATCTGCTGCTCCACATTGGCATAGAAGCCGTATTTGGGCAGGGTGTGACGGATGCTCGCCGTCACAGCGTTGATGTCGAGCGCAGGATCGGCCGCCACCATGGCGAGCACCTCGCGATAGCTGGCGGTATTGCCCTGGTTACCGAAGGTGCCCAGCCGCAGTTTGCCGGGTTGCTCCAGGATCGTGTAGCGCTCCTCCAGTTCGACCACGGCGCCGCCGGTCCTGGAGTTGAGCACGTCGCCGGCGGGCGCGTCAGGCACCTGGACCAAGGCGGCGCGCAGCGCCCAATCCTTGCGATTGAACTCGACCACGGCGCCGCGCGTATAGCCCGGCAAATCGGCGGGAAAGTCGTACGCCGCCGACGACCACAGCGCCCAGTTCATGAAGTCCGCGCGGGAGTCATGCGCGTAAGCATTGTTGTCGAAGAAATCGCCGATCGCAAAACGCCCGACGATGAGGGTGATGCGATCGATGTCACGCTTGCCGGACAATTGGTTGGGCCCGTCGGTGACATCTTCCTGTTCGCCGCCGAGACCGAAGGTCTGCTTGAGATAATAGCGCTGCGGGCGGATTTTCGGATATTCGGCGCCGGCCTTTTGCGCCTCGCCGTTGGGAAAGCCGGCGAGGCCAATGGTGCCGTTAAGGCCAAAGCCCTGCGCCACCTCCGGGTCGAAATAAAACTCGCCGCCCTCCCACAACCGCACGCCGAGGAACGCCGTCGTCGTCCAGGTGGCCTGGGTCTGGCTCAGTCCGGGAAGACTGTTCGCCCCTGCATAGGGCGAGCGGAACGACGGATAGGTTTGCGGCAGGAACGTCGTCTGCGCGTGGGCGTTCCACCGATCCGATTCCGGCAGCGCGGTTTGGTCGCCGGCCGCTGCATTCCAGGGCCTATCGCCAAGGCGATAGTTCAGACCGAGCTTGGCGAGATGAATGCGGGGATCGACGTTGACGCCGGGGAGTCCAAAGCCGCTCAGATCGTACATCCGGCGCGACAGATCGACGTAGTCGTACTCGAGCTTGGCGCTCCAATTGCCGCTGACGGCGAATTCGACACCGGCGCCCGCAGTCCAGCCGGTCTGATTGTCGCCGACCCTGGAAATAATCTTGCTGGAATTTTCCGGGTCTTCGTTGATATTGATGTGCGTGTGCCCCCAGGCGAATCCGCCGGTCAGATAGGGCATCCATATTCCGTGCGCGTATCCGATGCGGCCGCGCAAGGTGCCGATATAATCGATCGTCGAATTGAACGGCGCCGGCACAAGCCGCGGGGCGTCGAGCGGGCTGGTGAATGATGCATCTGCCTCGATGCCGAGCACGACATGGTTTGAGAGCTGGCGATTGTAGCCGGCCTGGTAGCCGCCGATCAGGCCAGTGACGCTGTGCGGCAAGTACGCGCCTTGTTCGGGAAGCGGATTGCTGCCGGGGCCGAGGCTGCCGCCGCCATAACCGAAATGGCCGCCGAGATAAAACCCGGTCCAGTCGTAAACCGCTTTCAACACGGGCGCCTTCGAAGCCATGTTCGGGGGCAGGTCGGCTGCGAGCGCGAAAGAACACGTCGCAAGCACTATCCCGGCGCCGCCCCCGATCTTGCAAATAAATTTCATGCCGCGCCCCGTTACCCAAATCAAAACTAGACCAAACAAAGTTCATTCCCAAGCTCTGTTGCAGCCTATTCCCAGTTGTCGTGTCGATCGTTATTCCAGCATTGGCCCGACGCTCCAGCTTGCAGCCGAAACGGTCGGTTCGAGACTGAGGCGGCCGACGACTTGTTCGAGCACGGCGTCGTTGTTCGAATGCGCCGTAAGCTGCGCCGTGACTTCGACCCGCCCACTCTCTTCGAGGTCGGTGCTATCGAGCCGCCGCAGGCTGAGTTGGCCGTTGCCGGTGCTCTGCAACAGCAACGCGCGGATATGCGCTTCTTCCGGATTTCGGCAGACGACCCGGACGCGATAGTGGAAGTCGGTCTCGGCCTGTGAAATCGGTTGCCGATTGATGATGCGGACCAGCGGCCGCAAGGTCAGATTGACGAGCACGACAAAACTTGTCGCCAGCGCCGCATGCAGCGGATGGCCGCTGCCCGCCAATAGCCCCACGGCTGCCGAGCACCACAGCGTGGCCGCGGTATTGAGGCCTGAAACTTGCAGTCCTTCGCGGAAGATGATGCCTGCGCCCAGGAAGCCGATTCCGGAAACAACTTGCGCCGCCACCCGCGTCGGGCTTCCGTCGTTTGGAAACAAACCTTCGAAGACCACGAAGCTGGCGGCACCGATCGCGACCAGCGTATTGGTCCGCAGGCCGGCCATCCGCTGTCGCCACTGGCGTTCGAATCCAATGCATGCGCCCATAAGAGTGGCCATGCCGAGGCTGATGGCGGCCTGATCAATCGATGCATTCATTGTGACAATCCTACTCGACTTTTTCGCGCCTTCGCCGGTGGCCCAGGGCCATCCATGTTCCGCAACGCTCCAGCCATCGCGTCCCTGATAAGACAGCTCGAAGACCGTTATGTGAAATCCTGTGCTGGCTGCGCAGGATCATCGTGTACCGCAAGATCCCGCCCGCCAGCCGGAAAACTCCAATGGCCCCCCAACGTCGCGCATTTTGAAGGGCAGCCCTGATCACGCTCGGCGACGCCGCAAATAGAGCAAGCGATGGATTGTAAGAAAATGCGAAGCGCGTTTCATTGCGACGCCTGATAAATCGCGGTGAAGATTGCGATGCTGAAAAGCAGCGTAACCAGAACCAAACCCAGTATGCGAACGGCCAATTGCTTTCGCCGGAAACGATGAGGCATGTGGACACCCTTCCGAGCCCGTTGCTAGCCTCGCAAGCGGCCCACAAGGACAGCGCGGCTTGCTTCCGCAATCGGCGCATCGCCAGAGGCTTCGACCTGCCAGCGGCATTCGAGACGGCCATTGCGATTGAACCAATGACTGGCCAGCGCCGGGGTTGGAGACCGGCGCTGGTCCGCTACCGCCGGGCGGCGAAAACCCGGCAGGTTGTCATTGCAATACACGCGATTGGAAAGCCCGGCCGCGTGCAGCCCTGGCGCGACGCGCCGCGGCTGAACCGGCCAGAATCTTACGAGTCCGGATTTTGCGAGTTTTTTGAACATCGCTCACCTCCACTTCCGCGTTTAGCGCGGCGGGCCGGTGAGCGGACGGTCAGTGAGGGGCGACCATCATCCTCACGCGGCGGAAGCCGGCGCGGTTGACCTTGATATTTCGCGGCATCGCCGGCCCGGTCGTGGTCGCCGGGTTGGCGTTGCCAAAGGTGGTACCGCCCATGGGCTCTTCGTCAGGGTTGAAGGGCTTGTCGCGAACGCAATGTCCTCGACAACGCTTGCGCAAGTATGCCTTAGCTTTGTCGCTGTCAAGTGTATTCGTCGTATCCTCCGGGGAGGATCGCTGGTATCCTCCCCGGAGGATAGGAGAAATATATGGACCACCCGCATTCCGCGATTGCCCGGCGCCTGAAACGCGCCAATGGCCACCTTGAGACGATTATTGAAATGATCGAGCAAGGCCGCCCTTGCGCTCAGGTCGCGCAACAATTGCAGGCCGTGGAGAGCGCCATTGAAAGCGCCAAAAAGGCGTTGATCCACGACCACGTCAGCCACAGCCTCGAACGATCGTTCAGGGGGAGCGGCTCAAAAGGTCAGGCCGCGCTCAAGGACTTCAAGCTGATCGCGAAATATCTATGAGCGGTGCCCGCGATGCCGCCAATTTGGCGTGACTAACCGGAATGTGAACGACGGCGCATCTTACCGCTTCTCGCGGCTTGTTTCGTATGTCACCATTCCCTTTGAAGCGATGCGATAGGAAAGGCCGCCATGCGTTGGTGCGTCTCGATCGGAGCGGTGCTTGTGGCCGGCGCGATGGCGTTGGGCGACGTCGCGGCCGTTGCCGCGCCGGCGCCCCAATCTCAGCAGGCCGACACCAAGGACAACGTTTCGTCCGTCGATCTCGAGTTGGTTATCGCCGTCGATATTTCCTATTCGATGGATTTGGACGAACTCGCCGTTCAGCGCGAGGGCTATGCCCAGGCCATCGTCTCGAAAGAGTTCCTTCAGGCGATGAAATCAGGTCCGAATAGCAAGGTCGCCGTGACCTATTTCGAGTGGTCGGCCTCGAGCGACCAGAAAATCATCATTCCCTGGCGGGTGATCGACGGTCCGGAATCGGCGGACGCGGTCGCCAACGAGATCATGAAAACGCCGGTTCGCCGGGGTTCGCGCACCTCGATCTCCGGCGCAATCAATTTCGCCATACCGCTGTTCGATGAAAATCCGTATCGGGGCCTGAGGCGGGTCATCGATATTTCCGGCGATGGCCCCAACAACAGTGGTGAGCCTGTCGCTGGCCCCAGGGACGCCGCACTGGCGAAGGGGATTGTCATCAACGGCCTGCCGATCATGGTGAAGGAGCCGTCCTATTCGACCATGGATATCGACAACCTCGATTGGTACTACGAGGATTGCGTGATCGGCGGTCGGGGCTCGTTCGTGGTGTCGATCAAGGACCGCGACAAGTTCAAGGAAGCGATCCGGGCGAAGCTCATACTCGAGGTCGCGGGCCGGACGCCGGAGCATCGGATCGTCCCGGCGGCCGAGAGGGAGCCGCGGGTGCCCTGCCTGATCGGTGAGAAGATATGGCAGGACCGTTGGGGGCGGTGACCCCGCTGCCGTCCCAGACAACGACCCGCGAAACCCGATGTCGCCAGGCGAGCGAGTTGGCGCAGCAGAACCTCCTGAAAAAGTCACGGCTCGCGCGAAACCTCGACGGTCAGATGCGATAGCGATTTGAAGCGCGCCAGTCGGTTGCGATAATAGTCGGCATCGCGTTCCCTGCCGGTGACGACCGAGACGATCGCGCCGAGATGTCCCGGCCCCAGTCGCCAAAGGTGCAGATCGGCGAGCCTGTCGCCATCGGCCTCGAGCTCCTCTCGCAGCCTGTTGGCCATGCCCTTGTCGGGATTCATGTCGAGCAGGATCGCGCCGGTATCCCGGATCAGTCCGTAGGACCAGCTCGCGATGACAAAACTCCCGACGATGCCGGCGAGCGGGTCCATCCAAAGCCAGCCAAAGGCACGGGCGAGCAACAGGCCTATGATCACCAGCACCGATACGGCGGCGTCGGCCATCACATGGATCACGGCGGCACGCATGTTGTTGTCGCGGGCGGCCGATCCGTGCGCGTGTTCGTGCTCTTCGAACACGGTCGGATAGTGCAGCCCGCCGAGCCGCACCGTCGCGGTGAAGGCATGCGGCTCCGGAATCTCGTCAACCGACTCCAGGAAGCGGCCTCTGTCGGCCATCGCGAAAAGCTGTCGCGTTCCGTCGGGACGCGCCGTTTCGATCGACGATGCCTGCGCGTCAAGGGCGGAGCCGCTGACGGCCGAAAGCCGGAAACGCGGCGGCACGCCGTCTTCAAAGATTTCGAGGAGAACGCGCCCGGCAGCGGTCGCGATCTCGCGCCGCTCGTCATGGTCGTGGCCATCATGCGCGTGTCCATGGCTATGACCATGACCATAACTATGATCATGGTGCTCGCCGCCGCTCAGGAGCCACGCGCTCGCGACATTTACCGCCAGACCGAGACAGGCGATCGGGATCGCCTCGGCAAAATGAATGGGAACGGGAGCGAAGATGCGCGTGACGGATTCATAGCCGATCAGGAGCGCGATCATCGCGAGCACGATGGCGCTGGTGAAGCCGGCGAGATCGCCGAGCTTGCCGGTGCCGAACGTGAAAGCTGGATTGTCGGCGTGCTTGCGGGCGTAGGTATAGGCGAGCGCGGCCAGCAGCAGCGCGCCGGCATGGGTGCTCATATGCAATCCATCCGCCACCAGCGCGATCGAACCGAACAGCAGGCCGCCGACGATTTCGGCGACCATCATGAAGCCGCAGAGCCAGATCACCGCCCATGTCCTGCGCTCGCTCTTCTCATGGCCTTCGCCGAGGAAGAAATGGCTGTGAAAGGCCGCGGCTGCGCCGTTGTTGTCGATCATGACCTGCCTCACTTCAGATAGGTGTGGACCACTTCGATGAGCTGATCCGCGGCGTCCGCGTTGAGCGCGCCCGGATTCTTCTCGGGATCGACCAGATGGGTGCGGATGTGGTCTTCCACCACTTCGGCCATCAGCCCGGCGACGCCGCCGCGGACGCCGGCAATCATGTGCATGATGCGCTCGCATCCCGCTTCTTCGGCGAGCGCGCGCTCGATCGCTTCGACTTGGCCGCGGATTCGGCCAACGCGGGCGAGCAGCTTCTTCTTTTCTCGGATGGTATGGGTCATGGATAGTATATAGGGTACCCACCTATGCTATGTCAATCTGCTTGTTAGAATCGTCATCGCAGCAGTAGGTGAAATCGGTCGACTGCTGGCTCTGCTGTCGCATTAGCCCGATAAAAGCGGCGGTCGGATCGCGGGTGCCGAACCCGTCGGCTGCCACTGGAATAAGGTGATGCGCCGTGCACTCGTCCGAGGATAGCAAGCAGAAACCGCAGCGCCTGAATGCTCTCCAAGTCCTTTGGGGTCGGCTGCAGGAGCATCCGCTGGCGCGGCTGGGTCCGGGACTGATCACCGGCGTGGCTGACGACGACCCGAGCGGCATCGCTACCTATTCCCAGGCGGGGGCGCAGTTCGGCCTCAACATGCTCTGGACGATGCCCCTGGCCTATCCGTTGATGTCTGCGGTTCAGGCCATGTGCGCGCAAATCGGGAGGGTCACCGGCAAGGGGCTTGCCGCAAATATCAAGACGGCGTTCCCGCCGGTCGTGCTCAAGGGCGTCGTCCTGCTGCTGTTGATTGCCAACACGCTCAATATTGCCGCCGATGTCGCGGCCATGGGGGAAGTCGCTGAGCTCGTCAGCGGGCTCGATCGTCATCTCATGACGGCGGCTGTTGTCCTTGTAACGCTGCTGCTTCAGATTTTCGTGCCGTATCACCGCTACGTGTTTTTCCTCAAATGGCTGACGCTTTCGCTGCTGGCCTATGCCGCGGTGCTGTTCACCGTCCATGTCCCGTGGAGCGAGGTCGCGCTGAGAACGGTGTGGCCGCATTTCAATCTGAATTCCGACGCCGCCGCGGTGGTTGTTGGCGTGTTCGGAACGACGATCAGCCCGTATCTCTTCTTTTGGCAGGCGTCCGAGGAAGTGGAAGACATGAGCGCGAGGCAAGGCGCCGCACCGCTCTTGCAGGACCCCGCCGCGGCGCGCAAAGAACTCCGGCGCATCCGGTGGGACACCTGGAGCGGAATGTTATATTCCAATCTCACCGCCTATTTCATCATCCTCGCCACCGCCGTGACGCTCAATGTCGCGGGAATTACCGACATCCAGACGGCGGCTCAGGCGGCGACCGCGCTGCGGCCGCTGGCGGGCGATTTTGCCTTCATCCTGTTTGCGCTCGGAATTCTTGGCGTCGGCCTGATCGGCGTGCCGGTGCTCGCCGGTTCGGCAGCCTATGCGCTTGCCGAAGCGATGGACTGGAAATGGGGTCTTGAGCGGAAGGCGACGGATGCGCGAGGCTTCTACGGGGTGATCGCGGTCAGCGTGCTCGCCGGATCGTTCATCCAGTATTCGCCGATCAGTCCGATGAAAGCACTGTTCTGGAGCGCCGTGATCAACGGCGTTGTCGCGGTCCCGCTGTTGGTGGTGATCACCCTGATTGCTTCAAGCAAGTCCGTGATGGGTGCATTCACCTCAAGCCGGCCGGTCGTGATCCTCGGCTGGGCCGCGGTGGCGATCATGGGTCTGGCTGCCGCGCTGATGTTTATCCCTGGTTAGGCGCGTCATCCGAGGATTCAAAACGTTGACCCGCCGGGGGGGCGGCCGGGGCGGGTCGGGTACGACACGGGGTGGATGAGGCGCCCGTGCCGGATCCACGATCCGAAGCGTTTCCAAGCGAGGTAGGTTCGCGTGAAGAAAACGCGTCAGATCTCAAACGGTGCCGATCAGTAGCAGGTGTTCACGCGGCCCATGTAGTTGCCATAGGCATCGAACTGGCGAACCCAACCGCAACGGCGATAGCCATACGGATAAGGATTGGTGGCAGCGATCGCGGTACCGACGATGGCGGCGCCGACGAGGCCGGCTCCGATGGCCCAGCCGGGGCCGCCGCCACCACCGGCGTTTGCCGGGGTGGTGGTAGAAGCGAGGCTGCCGGTGACGGCGAGAGCAGCAAGGGCGAGCGCGGCGACTTTGGTCTTGATCCACATGATAAACTCCATCCGGTTGAGGCGCGGTCCGTTATGGTCCCGCATGCCGGTTTGGACGGAGGCTTTCCGGTTCCGGTTCGAGCGGCGTCGGGTGAAAGTTCCGTAATGAGGTTAATTCAGCAATTACAGTTGCTTAAAAATTTAGGAAATTCACTTTCCCGGTCCCGCCGAAAGCGTCCTCGCATCGAATTTGTCGACGTCTTCCAGCAATTCGATGAAGGCACGGGCGCCGTGGTCGAGCAGCCGCTCGCCTTTTTCAACTGAGGCCAATGTGGCGTTTCCGACGGCGCCGCTTTCGTGGAGATCCTGCGCCTGCCAGGCAAACGGCGCCGGCCGGTGTGCGGAAAGCCAGCGATAATCCTTTTCCATCGCGATGCTGCGCGAGCGAAAATCGGCGATCGCCTCGATGCGCACATGCGCCCTGTGGCGCGCCAGCATGATCGATGTCTCGACCGCGCCGCCATGAATGCCGTGGCGTATTTCTTCCGCGGGAAATAATCCCTCCGGCACACCGAAGCGCGACCATGAGGTGGTGACGGCGAGAAGCCCGTGATAGGCGCGTAAGTCCTGCGCGACCAGCGTCATCGCGGCGCTGTTGCCACCGTGGCTGGTAACGATGACAAGTTTTTTGACGCCGGCGCGCGCGACTTCTACCCCCAGCGCCATCCATTGCTTCAGCGCGGCTTCCGTCGACAAGGTCAGCGTGCCCGGGAAATCGATGTGCTCGGTGGAGATGCCGACCGGCTGCACGGCAAGAAACGTCGCAGGGATATGGTCGGGCAGAAGCTCGCGCACGCGCGCCAGATAGGCTTGCGCGATCATCACGTCGGTGGCGAAAGGCAGATGCGGGCCGTGCTGTTCGGTGGCGGCGAGCGGCAGCACCGCGATCCATCGGGCGGCCGCGCTCACGTCAACTTCGGCCAAGTTGATATTGGTCCAGTCGCGGGGAGGGACGCCAGTCATCGCGCGAGATGTTTCTTTCGGCGGATTTGCAGGGTAGTTAGGGTGGCCCTCCCTATCATGGGCCAGAACGAACGACGGAGTCCAATCATGAAGGCGGCGTTTTTGCTGCGAGCGTTAACGGCGGCCCTTGTTGCCGCCGTTTTGGTGGGCCTGCCCGCCACGGCTCAGGAAAAACAAGGTGAAAACCCGGACAAACAAGAGAAGCTGGACAAGGTCTCGTTCGGTACCAATTGGGTGGCCGAGGCCGAGCATGGCGGATTTTTTCAAGCCGTGGCCGACGGCACCTACAGGAAATACCGGCTCGACGTCACCATCGTGCCGGGCGGGCCGAACGACAACAACCGCATGCTCTTGATCGCTGGCAAGATCGACTTCTTCATGGCCGCCAATACCCTGATGTCGTTCGATGCGGTTGCCAACCACGTCCCGTTGGTGTCGATTGCCGCCATCTTCCAGAAGGACCCGCAAGTTTTCCTGACGCACCCCGAACTGAAGACTACCAGGCTCGAAGAACTCAAGCCGCTGACCCTGTTCGTGTCCAAGGAAGGCATCGCCGGCTATTTCCAATGGCTGAAGTCCGAATACGGCTTCGACGAGAAGAAAGTCAGGCCGTACACCTTCAACCCGCAGCCGTTCATCGCGAGCGCGCAGAGCGCGATGCAGGGCTATGTCACCTCCGAGCCGTTCGCGGTCGAGAAGGCCGCCGGCTTCAAGCCGGGCATCATCCTGCTGGCGGATAATGGCTTCAATGCCTATTCGACCCTGATCGAGACGCGGCGCGAGGTGATCGACAAGAAACCGGACCTGGTGCAGCGCTTCGTCGACGCCTCCATCATCGGCTGGTACAACTATCTGTACGGCGACAATTCGGCCGGCAACGCCATGATCAAGAAGCTCAATCCGGAAATGACCGACGAGCTTTTGGCTTACTCCGTGGGCAAGATGAAGGAATATGGCATCGTCGATTCCGGCGACAGCTTGCGCGACGGCATCGGCGCGATGACCGACGAGCGCGTCGCAAGCTTCTTCAACAAGATGGTGAAAGCCGGCGTGGTCCGTTCCGACATCGACTACCGCACGGCTTACACGCTTCGCTTCGTCAACAAGGGCGTCGGGCTCAATCTGCGGCCCAAAAACTAGATCAGAGCAACAGGCCCAACAACGAGATGGCCGAGGCCTCCTCCGACATCGACACCGCTATCGCTGGCCCGGCGGTCAGTCTGCGCGGCGTCACCAAGGCCTATGACAACGGCGTCATGGCGCTGGGGCCGCTCGACCTCAATGTGCGCAGGGGCGAATTCGTCTCGCTGCTCGGGCCGTCCGGCTGCGGCAAGTCGACGGCGCTGCGGCTGATCGCAGGCCTCGCCGCGCCGACATCGGGCACCGTTCAGCTTTCGCATCACGAGGGCGGGACGCGGCCGGGCCGGAGAATCGGCTTTGTGTTCCAGGAGCCGACGCTGATGCCCTGGACCAGCGTCGAGGAAAACGTCCGGCTGCCGCTCAGGCTCACAGCAGCGCCGGCCGCGGAAGCCGATGCGCGCGTCAAAAAGGCTCTGGCGCGCGTCGGGCTCACTGAGTTTGCCGACAGCTACCCCCGCGAATTGTCCGGCGGCATGAAGATGCGGGTCTCGCTCGCGCGCGCATTGGTGACCGATCCGGATATTCTTCTGATGGACGAGCCGTTCGCAGCACTCGATGAGATCACCCGCTTTCAGCTGAACAACGATCTGCTCGCGCTGTGGCGCCATTTGAAGAAGACCGTCATCTTCGTCACGCATTCGGTGTTTGAGTCCGTCTATCTGTCGCAGCGCGTGGTCGTGATGACGCAGCGGCCCGGCCGCCTCGGCGCCGAGATCGGCATCGATGCCCCGGAGCCACGCGGCGAAGATTTTCGGACCTCCGCCGAATATGCGCATCTCTGCCGCAAGGTCTCCAGCGCGCTGGCGCCGTCCTATTCCGGGAAGTCCGAGCTATGAGTGCTCCGCAGACATCGAAGGCCGCACCCGATCCGATGCGCTACGTGCGAATCCTGCTGCCGATCGTGGTGCTTGCGGTGGGCACCATGGTGTGGGAGCTGGTGGTTGGGCTCAACAATATCCCTCCTTACGTCTTGCCCGGACCGTTGGCGGTCTTCAGCACGCTCATTGCCGACTGGCCGGTGCTGTCGCAATCGCTGGGGGTGACGCTGCTCACCACGCTCGAAGGGTTCATCGCGGCCGCCGTCGGCGGCGTCGGACTGGCGCTGCTGTTCAATCAGTCGAAATGGCTGGAATACTCGCTATTTCCCTACGCCGTGATCCTGCAGGTCACGCCGGTCATTGCGATCGCGCCGCTGCTTCTGCTCTACCTGCCGCAGCAAACCGCCGTGGTCGTCTGCGCCTGGATCGTCGGATTTTTTCCGGTGCTGTCCAACACCACGCTGGGGTTGAATTCGGTCGATCGCAATCTCGCAGGATTGTTTCAACTTTATGGCGCCTCGCGGATGCAGACGCTGCGCCTGCTCAAATTGCCCTCGGCGCTGCCTTATATCCTCGGCGGTTTGCGGATCGCCGGCGGCCTGTCGCTGATCGGCGCCGTGGTCGCCGAAATCGCGGCCGGAACGGCCGGCGCTGGTTCCGGCCTCGCCTACAGGATCGCCGAATCCGGCTACCGCCTCAACATTCCCCGAATGTTCGCGGCATTGCTGCTGCTCTCCGTCGCCGGGATTGTCATCTATGGCCTGCTGGCGCTAATTTCGCACCTGGTGTTGAGGCGTTGGCACGAGAGTGCGCTTGGAAAGGAAAACTGATGGCGGCCGGGACGATCTCTTCCGAGAAAATCGATCTACTGGTTCACGGGCCGAACAAGCCGATCGTCGACAACGGTTTTTCCGACCGGTTCGTGCTGCATCAATTTGAGACGACCCACGATCTGGAGCGATTGACGCCCGAGATCGCGGCCAAGGTGCGCGGCATGGCGGTCACCTACAACACGGTGCGCGGCGATGCCAGGACGTTCGCGCGTATGCCCAAGCTCGAGATCATCGCCTCGTTCGGCGTCGGCTACGACCATATCGACATCGCTTACGCGCGCGATCACAACATCATGGTCACCAACACGCCCGATGTGCTGACCGAGGAGGTCGCCGATATCGCTATGGGGCTTCTGATCGCGACGTTGCGCGAATTTGTCAAGGCCGACCGGTATTTGCGTTCGGGGCTGTGGCAGATGCAGCAGTTTCCCTTAAGCGTCGGCTCGCTGCGTGACCGCAAGGTCGGCATGGTCGGCATGGGCCGGATCGGGCAGGCGGTCGCGCGCCGGCTCGATGCCTCCAAAGTGCCCGTGGTCTATCACTCGCGCAAGCCGGCGGATGGCGTGTCGTACAAGCACTATCCCGACCTGATCGAAATGGCGAAGGCGGTGGACACCTTGGTTATCATCGTTCCCGGCGGAGCGGGCACGGCGAAGATGGTCAATGCCGACGTCATGAAGGCGCTCGGGCCGCGCGGCGTGATCATCAATGTCGCGCGCGGCACGGTCGTCGACGAGCACGCCCTGGTCGCTGCCCTTAAATCGGGCACCATTCTTGCCGCGGGTCTCGACGTCTATGAAAAGGAGCCGAACGTACCGGACGAACTGAAGGCGATGCAGAATGTCGTCTTGCTGCCACATATTGGTTCAGGATCGGTGGTAACGCGAAATGCCATGGATCAGCTTGTCGTCGACAATCTGAAAGCCTGGTTCGCCGGCAAACCACCGCTGACCCCGGTTGCCGAGACCCCTGCAAAGGCCCGCTGATGAACCTTCGTTTTGGTGTCATGCTTGCGGCGCTGTTGGCGCTGGCCGCGGCTTCGCCGGCGCGATCGCAGCAGGATGCCTCGACGCTGAAGAAGGACATGATCGGGCAGTGGGAACTCGCCACCACCGACCGCAGCAAGACCTGTGTCGTGACGCTGAAGCAGGAGCCTGCCTCGCAAGGCCTGAAACTTGAGCTCGAGCCCGGCTGCGCGGCGGCGCTGCCCTTCACCAAGGGCATCACGGCCTGGAATATCAAGGGACTCGATATCGTGCGGCTGCAGGATGCCGCCGCAGAATCGGTGATCGACTTCACCGAGGTCGAGGCCGGAATCTTCGAGGGCTTGCGACAGGGCGAGGGCGTCTACATCCTGCAAAATCTCGCGGCCGCCCGCTCGCTCGCCAAATCGATGGATCAAATGATCGGCGACTGGTCGATGGTTCGCGGCAACGGCCAGGCGATCTGCGGCCTGACGCTTACCAATACCGAGGCCGGCCAGGACAATTTCCAGGTGTTCTTGAAACCGAAATGCGATGCCGCGGTCGCGGCCTTCGCGCCGACGCAGTGGCGGCTCGACCACGGCCAGATGCTGTTGATGTCGCAGAGCGGCGAAACCTGGCAGTTCGAGGCCGACGACAATGCGCAGTGGCGAAAGGTGCCCGACAGCGCCGATCCCCTGATCATGCTGCGCGGACAATAGGGCCGGCTTGCGGGCAACCGGCGCGACCAGGAATTGATGCGCCGCCACGACCCGCGAAAGTCGGCGACGCTGTTCTCTTCTATTGCGCGTATTGCGCGATGCCGCCGCCGAACGACCAGTTTTCCTTGACGACCTCGACGAGGTTGATCACCACGTCGTCGCGCCGTACCTTCAATTGCGCATGGATGTCGTCGGCGATCTTCTTGAAGAGCGCCTTCTTCATCTCGACCGTCCGGCCCGCGTTCAGCGTGATCTGGATCAGCATGATATCCTTGCTGTAGGCATTGCCGAGATAATTGTCGGCGACGTTGATCTCGCCTTCGGCATGTTCGGTGATGATCTGGAATTTGTCGTTGGCGGGAACGTTGATCGTCTCGCGCATGGCCCGGTAGACGATTTCGCCGAGCGTTTTGCGGAATTCGACGGATTTGCCGGCAACAAGATCGATGCGAACGAGTGGCATGGTGCGGTCCTCCTGTCCGGACAGATAGCGGGCCGTCACCGGTAAGTAAGGCTCATCCCCAAAGATATCAGAGATAAGCGATGATGATCCATCGCTCGCGTGGACCGATCAGGCAGCAGCAGGAGGGACCCTCCTGGTTGCGCGTCGAAGGGGTCCCGGCATTGACTCCAATAAACATACTTGTTAATTAACATACCTGTTAAATTATAGGAGCGCCATGGCCTCCCGTATGCCGCAGCTTGAGGACGTCTTCGCCGCGCTCGCCGATCCGACCCGGCGTGCGATCGTCGAGCGCCTGGTCGGATCGGGCGAACTCAGCGTCGGCGACGTCGCGGCCCGCTTTGCCATTAGCGGGCCGGCAATCACGCGGCATTTGCAGGTGCTGGAACGGGCCGGACTGATCGAGCGCCGGGCCGAACGGCAATGGCGCTACGTGCGCGCGCGTGCCGACGCGCTGATGCCGGTCGAAGGCTGGCTGTCGCGCCAGCGCCGGCACTGGACGGCGGCGCTGGACCGGCTGGAGGCGATAGCCGCCGCGCAAACCCCAAAACGGAAAAAGTCATGAGCGATATCGGCGACGCCACGCTGCGCCTCGAGCGGTTGATCCCATCGCCACCGGAAGCCCTGTTCGCGCTCTGGGTTGAGCCGGCCCAGCTCCTGAAGTGGTGGGCACCGGACGGCTACGAGCCGGCGGTCGATATTCTCGACACCCGACCGGGCGGCCGCTGGCGCATGATTCTGCGCCGGCCTGACGGCGGCGCCATGGCGACGAGCGGCGTCTACCGCATTGTCGAGCCGCCGCGACGGCTCGTTTTCACCTGGGCGTGGGAAGATCAAGGCGGCGCGCGCGGGCACGAGACCGAGGTTGCCGTGGACTTCGAACCGGCGCCCGGCGGCACGCGCCTCGTGCTGGTGCAGCAGCGGTTCGAAAGCCGGCAGGCATGCGACAATCACACGCGCGGATGGTCGGCGAGCATCGAGCGGATGGAGAAGATCCTTGCGGGGTGAGGAGACTAGAGGCGTGGCCAAACCTGAAATCATCGGCGCATCGCGTTCGAGCTATACGCGCGTGGTGCGCATGGTCTGCGAGGAGAAAGCGATCGATCACACCTTGACGGACGTGCCGGTGGGCGCGCCGGAAGTTCGCGCAATTCATCCCTTCGGCAAGATGCCGGTGCTGCGGCACGGCGACTACGAGCTCTTCGAATCCAAGGCGATCGCCACTTATCTCGATCGCGTCTTTCCCGGACCGCAGCTCATACCGGCCGATCCGCGCGACGCCGCGCTCACCGAGCAATGGGTCTCGCTCGTCAATACCGTGGTAGACCGCACCATGATCCGGACATATGTTTTCGCATATATTGCCCCGAAGACATCGGACGGCACGCCGGACCGCGCGGCGATCGAAGCCGTGATGCCGGCGGTGTGCGAGCAGCTCGCGGTTCTCGACCGCGCGGTCGCCAGCACCGGCTACCTCGTGGGCGAGCGCTTCACGCTGGCCGATGTCAACCTGATGCCGATCCTGCATCGGGTCGGGCAATTTCCCGAAGGCGCGCATGCGCTCGCCGCAGCTCACCACCTTGCCCGTTATTACGCTGCCCATGCCGCGCGGCCGAGCTTTGTCCGCACCGACCCGCCGCCGGGCCCGCCGCGCCGGGCCGCGTCAAGCTAACGCGGGCTTTGCGCACCGACCGCACCGGGTGCGGCCTGCTTGACATCGCCGTGCTGCTGCCGATGCTGAGCGCGTTTGCCCAAGGAAAAGACGGTGCGTGAGCGCGCACGACGTAGCGTAAAAGGGACAGATAGATGCCAAAGCGCAGCATGAAGCAGGACGATCCGCTCGAGGATTTCGCGCGTCGCGAGATCACGCTCGACGGCGTCAGCAAGTGCGTCTATGTCGCAGGCTCCGGGCCGGCGGTGATCGTCATGACCGAGATGCCGGGCTGCGGGCGCTGGCGCGACTGGCCCACCGCGAGAGCGGCGGTCCCGGCGTCGGCGCCATCGGCATGTGCTTCACGGGAAATTTCGCGCTGACGATGATGCTGGAGCCGGCGATGCTCGCGCCGGTGCTGTCGCAGCCCGCGCTGCCGCTCAACGACCCCGCCGGCATCGAGATTGCGCCGGACGAGATCAAGGCCGTGCGCGAGCGGCTCGAGCGCGAGGACTTGACCGTGCTGGCCTACCGCTTCGAGGGCGACCGCTTCTGCATGGCCGCTCGGTTCGCCGCCTATGCCGAGGCGCTCGGCGACCGCTTTGTCGGCCGCGTGCTGCCCGATAGCGCGGCGAATACCGATGTCGCGCCGTTCTTCGCGCGGCGCGTGGCCTGCCCGCACAGCGTCGTGACCGCCCATCTGATCGACGAAGCGGGCCAGCCGACCATTGCCGCCCGCGACAAGATTCTGTCGTTCTTCACCATGCGCCTCGGTTCGGCGCGGACTTGAAGAAATCTTCGATTTCGCTACGACCTACATCAACTTCAACCCCTTCAAGGTCGCGTGCCCGCCTCTGCCGACGATGATGTGGTCATGGACCGAAATGCCCAGCGGGGTCGCGATATCGACGATCGCGCGGGTCATCTGGATATCGGCTTGCGACGGCGAGGGATCGCCGGAGGGATGATTGTGCATCAACATACTCGAAGGAAAAATCTCATTTAGATGCAAGCTTCTAGTGATTTTCTAGGTTCGGAAGGGGTATGTTATTGGGGTTGGTTCCTCGTTACAGATCGTGATTGACCCGAAGTGTCATGCAGATGCTTTCACGAGACTCCACGATCACGTTGTAACACGGATTCCGAATCGCTTCCATCTTGGCTCGACCATCCCACCCAGCGGTAGCTGCCAGATCAGGCACATGTCACTCCCCCGCCTCCTCCAAAGGGAGCGATCGTGAAGGTCGGCAGACAACTAGGTTTCTGCGATCCCAGCGATCGAGCTCCTCCAACGGATAGAGAATGGCTTTGCCGATCTTGATGAAGGATGGACCGATCCTGATCGAACGCCAGTTGCGGAGGGTTCCCTAGCTGACCCGCCCGCGATAACGCTCAACAACTTCCTCAAGAGTGAGAAATATTGGGCCCGACAGAGGTGTGAAGAACCGGCTGGTGGTCAATTTGTGCAACAAGCTGTGGCGCGTTCCCATTTGCATGAGGCTAGGATCATCTGTCATCGAGGAACTCCACACTCCAATATGTGCAAACCGCGTTCTGCAGTCGACCATTGACTGATTGCGGCTTCGAGAACGCATCAGCGAAATTGCGGACTGTCCCCGGCGTCGTTCACTTTGTCTCGCCGCCGGGTGCGAAGGTTCGCACAACCTCGTAGACGCCAGGTTCGAACTTGGCGATCGTCAGCGCTTCCTGAAGAAACGGAAGTGGGCCAGGGCCCTGACGCATCGCCTGATAATGATCGATGCTCCGCCACTGTGCGTACATCGTAACCTTAGTGCCATCTTTGCCGCGATAGAGGCTGGCAGAAACAAAGCCCGGCGCCCGACGCACCGAAACCTCTGTGGCTTCGGTTAGAAGTTCGATGAGCCGCCGGGCGCTCGCATGGGTGCGGAGCCGTCCAGGCATTAGCTCCACGATCATTGGCGCGCGCCGGATGGACCAGCTCGACGCCAATCTGGCAGCCCTCGATGTAACTCTTTCGGCCGATCAAATCGCGTCACTCGACGCGCTTACCCAGCCGACGTTGAACTTCCCGGCCGATCTTCTCAGGAATCTTTCGCTAAACCTCGCCCACGCCGGCGCGACAGTAAACGGTGAGCCGTCAGCCCGCTTGGCGTCGCTCTTGCCAGCCAGTGCCGACGAAGTTTACTGAATGACCTTCCGGCTGGCGCTGACGTTCTGGTACCACCGAGACGATTTCGCTGACTTCATCGCT
>Ga0210406_10000615_pt1 | contig 48165 bp, 62 predicted proteins | sample IncBWC30MmetaG_FD_155454 | JGI IMG/M metagenome (GOLD analysis project Ga0210406, IMG submission 155454) | Forest soil microbial communities from Barre Woods Harvard Forest LTER site, Petersham, Massachusetts, United States - Inc-BW-C-30-M | ecosystem: Environmental > Terrestrial > Soil >...
TATATAAAAAAAAAAAAAAAAAAAAAATTAAATAAAACCTTCAGAATTGTTAACTTAGGCAGAAATAGTTAGTTTAGTCAGATTAAAACTAACAATCCAGCACCCACACCCCCCGTCAAGGATTGGTAGCAAAGATGTAGGGGGCGCATGTGTATGATTCGAGAGGGGATACAAGACATCGCATCCCCCGTATGGAACACCCGCTCGATGTTGTTCATTCTAAAGACCTTTCAGTGCTTGACAACGGTCCCAGAGGGACCGATAATCACTAAGTCAGCACAGTCGCTACGTGACAATTGAGAGAGGTTTTTACAATGGACAAGGAACAACTTGAGGAGTTTATTAGAAAGCAGTGTAAAGGTAATAATATTAAACAAGTTCAAGATGCTTTGGTCAAGGCGCAATTGATGATATTGGAATTAAAAGAACTTTCTGATGGAAGTTTTACAGCGAAGGTTAAGATTAAGACTTTTGTACTTTACGAAGCGAATCTTAAAAAGAGATTAGTTGAACTTGATAGACGCTCAGTGCGTGCAGATTTAGCACGTGAACGGTATTATGTTCGTAGAAATATGAGTGAGAATAACACTCACGGTCGAGCACGGAATGATCCGAATAACGGTATAATCTACCACGACAATGCATCACAGAAGGTTGTGGATTATATTCGTTCAGGTGGGAACTTAAAAGATTACATTCCGCTTGAAACTGAAGAAGTTGGAGAGCTAGACTATTCAAAATTGCTCTCTCGATCACCAAGCGAAGTGCAACAAGAAACTAAAGTAGATATTGATAAATCTAACCAAACTGAAGAATCGAGTGATATATTCGATTCAATCATGGATAAAACTGTCAAACAGATTGAGTTGGATAAGCCAACGTTTCCGAAGTTTGTACTTGATTTTACACCGGAAGTAATAACTAAACCAATTGAAGAATCAAAACCAAAACTTGACCTAACAGTCGAGAACATTCAAAAAGCATTGAGAGATGCGGGGTTGTTTAAAAATAAATAACGGAGGTGATTATGATAACAGGATGGGGAAAGCCCATCCACTTAACGCGCCTATGGCTAGTCCAAAGTCTAGCAGGAAGAAAGCGGATGGAGATTGGATATTAAAATGTTTCACACATTCATTCTGTTCATGTTCTTTGTTTACGGTCCAGTAGTTCATGTTTCAACTCAACCACATAACGACCATCGTGGAGCGATTACATGGCATCGGTAAAGTGGGTCAACCATAATCACGTTGTTACGGGGAAGATTGGCGAAGGGGAGTGGATTCCAGATACGAGATTAAAATTCATTCCCGGTCGTTTTTCGAGTCCCAATTGTAAACACAAACATCATGTACAGTGTAGTGGAAGATTTCGCATAACGCATGTTGGATTCTTCCAGTGTACGTGTTCGTGTCATCGGGAGTTCAAAGATGAGAGCTAACTGTATTTCATGTGGACAGTTTTACAATCGAGACGAATCGAATGCAATTGATACTTCGCTCTATTGTACAGTCGATTGTGAAAAATTCGATATCAACCGTCTTGAAGAGGGATTCAAAATAATTGAATCCGCACAACTCAATCAGTATCCAAGTCCAACACTTCAACAACTACAAACTATCGCAACGGTTAGAGCGCAGGTTGTTCCTTCGGGAATTAAAACAACCATGACTACACCGTCAATCGAACGAGTGTTCAAACCAATTGGGGATGATAATCAGTTTGAAGAGTAGCGCGAGCGTAGCGAGCTATTGCACCTTAAAGTCTTGCAGTATCAATATTAACTTGTACCGCAGGTGCAGTAGGCACCTGAAAGTAACACGCATTTACAGGAGTGACTTGTGTTGGTTAAAGTTTATAAGTGTGATCAATGTGGAGTTGAGGAGAAAGAGCCGAATGGGTGGTTTGTGGTGAGTAAAATCAGCTCCGAAAATAAGTTTGTAATCGAACCTTGGTTCGAGGATGAAATCTATTATCATCACGAACTTTGTGGTCTTCCATGTGTTTTTAAGAAGATTAGCGAATTAAACACAGCGATTTAGGCTGTGTCAGTTACGCGAGTAGTTTACATGTGTGCAACGTAATCGATAATCGGGCAGTAGAATTAATGCACTCAGAGACAAGCGAGTACAAGGGCATGTACGTAATAAGCGAGTCGTTGAAGCCTAGTTATCAGCTTTGCGTAACTGACAGAACTTAAATAGCTAGCTAGCGATTTAGTTCTAGTGGCTTCGCCACTGAAAAAATGTACGAAAGTAACCTTGACAACTTTCGTTCGAAAGGTTACTCTCTTAATAGATGTACGAACTTCAACCAAGGGCTACGCCCTTACAGGAGCGCAACAATAATATGTCCACTTCAAGTGTTATCACTGATCTCGCAATCAAGCCGTATAACGAAGATTATCGCGTTTACGCAGTAATCGCCCAAGATGGTAAGATTGACGCGACCAAGACGAAGTTTACTACTGCTGGGAAGGATGGGAAGATTTGGGAAGGATTGTCGAATGATCCCACGTACACGCAGGCAGTTGAAGTAACTGTTCGTGGGTATAAGGTTTCGTCCGAGGATGGTTTTGTTGAGCTTGTTCCCGACAAGGATGAGCGAGTTAACATGATCAATCAAGCAATCGCAGCGAAGCTTAATCGTAAGCTCGGTGCGACTTTGAAGGAAGTTGATGATGCGGGTACAAATTTTGTATTCGATCCCGCGACAGAAGCTTCTGATGGTATTTTTGATACACTTCCGCTTTTGCGTGAAGCAACCCAACGTCGTTCTTTGACGGAACAAGAAAAGCAACTTCGTGCTTTGAAGGTTGCATTCCCGACAATGGACGAGTCCGTACTTCTTGCAACTTTGCAGGCTCTTATGAACTCGGGAGCTTTGCAGTCGCAGGTGGCGGAAGAGGTTGGGGCGGAGTAATTTGTAACTGACAGAAGCGGGTAGACCAACAAACTACCCGCTTCCTTTTCTTTGTATATTGCTACCAACACTCAATACGATTGGATAAGTCATATAAAACTAAGTATGACTATCGTAGCTAGTGGCGAGTGTTGGTAGGAGTATATTAAGATGGCAAATTACGTAGAAGTTTATGTGTATGATCCTAAATTGACAATGAGAGTTGATATTAGATGCACTGAAGTTATCGGTCCAAACACAAGTTGGTATAGTTGTGGTAACTGTGGAGCCAAGATTTACCTAGGAATATCTACACAACAACTCTGTACTGGTTGTGGATTTGTGGTTTATGTAAAACACTACACTTCTAATGGACCAACTCAAACTGGTAGCTAGTCAGCAAATATAACTGCTACTGGTGCAAATGCACAACGACAACAATTTTCACAGAAATTCTACAGTAATCCACAAGCTAATTCTTACAGCCAAGCAGTTTGGAACGCCTATACCAACAAGAGTGGAGGTGATCGTTTGTACTTGCATTATGAACATGCAACAATCAACGGAAACTTGAACGTTACCGGAGTTCTCTTTTCCTCCGATCGTAACAAATACTACGCAACTTCTCGCGACTACGAAACCATCAAAACTTTCGTAGCCATGATCAAAACAACCATCCCTTCAACAAAACGTACATACGATCCCACTACGAAGATTTGGATTATTCCAACAACGAGTTATGATGTATTAGCGAAGTTGTTTGAATCGAATGGTTCTAACTGTGTTGTTAAGCACGATAGTCTCGAAGATTGGTTAAAAGGCACGGAAGATTCTTCAACAAAGGAAATTCCCAAGAAACCCGAAGATTTCTTCTACAACACACAACAACCCACAACTACAGCTTCAACGTGGACTCTCGATGATTTAGAAAAACAACTCGCAACGATGCTCCAGTTATCACTAGACGAGTTTAAACTTGCTGATCGTCGGGCAATAATGAAAAAAGCCTCCAAACTCCACCCCGACTTTAACAACGGTGACGGATCGAAGTTTTCGGAATTTACACAACGATACACAGAATATAAGAAATTAGTAGGAGCTTAAGGAGTATTAAAAATGGCCTTCACGCCAAAATCAAACCCAACATCTCTCGCTTCAATCTTGGCGAAAAATCGCCAGGAAAAACCGGATGCTCTCGCGCAAAGTGAATCCAAAATCGAAAAAGCACCCGTTGTCCTAAATCAAGACCCTGCTAAAGCGACTGAGCGGCTCAGAATTGTATTCGACGACTCAGGCTCAATGCACGGACAGCAGATTGAAGACGCAAAAGCGGGTTGTATTGAGTTTATGCGTAATTGCATCCCGAATGAGACTGCGTGTGCTGTGCATCCGATGAGTGTTTATGATGATACTGGTTATTTTAATAAATCGATGGCACCAGCTATCATGACGGATTTAACTATCGATCTTCCAAGTTTGTCACAAGAAATAGCTAAAATTACTGACACGGGTGGCACCCCGCTTTTTGCAACCTTGCGCGCTGCATTAACATGCCAGCCAAAACTAACTCGCGCAATAGTATTCTCCGACGGGAGTCCAAATGGAGATGATCTTCAATTGAAAGACCAAACTATAACTCAGGCACAGGAACAGAAGATTCCAGTGGATACAGTTTATATCACCCAGCACTATGTAAACAACACCGACTACCCCGATCCCGCTTATCGTCTTTTGAAAGAAATCGCAGACAAAACTGGTGGTTACTGTCTTGTATTCGACAAGAACAAAGTTAACTTCAAAGATGCATTTAAGTGGCTTGCACCCAAACTTCGCTTGGCACTTTCAGACGGCAACGTCAGACAACAACTTCAGGATGGGAAACTAAAATGACCACTCCCAACTTCAATGATTTCAAAAATCAACCCTTTGACTTTCAGAATAACCAATTCAACTTAACACAGGAAGAAATTACTAAACTACATAAAACCTATGTAGATAAAGTAATGTACTATCGCGAAATAAAAAAGAAACAATTCGCTGATGCTCAAGACAAACACGCTTGGGCTTTTTCAGCAGTAGTCAATGCAATCGTAAATCTCTGGACAGTTGGTGCGGATTATATTGATCCGGAAGCTAATAAATATGAACGTCCAGATGTTTCAATTTTGGCATGGGTACTACTATCAAACTCTACAAACATGCTTCTTAATTTCGCGATAGATGCTTCTATTTTTGGCCTTTTCGCCAAGAAAGAAATCGAAAAGCAAAAAGAAGTTGAGGAATTGAATAAGATGGTACAGGAGTAACATGGAGCTTTCACAACTTACTCCCGAACAACAATCAACAATAACAGCTCTTTCTCTTAAAATGGGATCACTCTCTTTCTACGCTAAATTCACTCACGTCGAGACTGGTCCCATTATTACGCAATATTACTTTAAGCCAACTCCAACATCTCAGCTAAACAAGATTATGACTAAAACCGAAGACCTTGCCCTCTGCGTGGGTGTTGAATCCCTGATAATCCAAAGGCAACTAGATGAAATCTCAATTTCCGTACCCAATCGCGTTCGCACTACGATTAAATTCGATTCCTGTTTGCAGTGGTTATCAACTGATCCTTCGGCTAATTTGGCAAAACTTCCCTTACTCATGGGTCAAACACCCACAGGTAATAATTTCACTCTTGACTTGGCTACACAACCCCATATTCTTATCGCTGGGAGTACTGGCAGTGGGAAGTCTGTTTTTCTTTCCCAGCTCATCACAAGTTTGGCAGTACAACGAAGTCCCGACGAATTAAAGTTAATCTTGGTGGACACGAAACAACTTGATCTCACACTGTTTTCTTCACTCGATCACGTAACAGAGATGGTCGATAAGATCGACCAACTTTACGATGTAATGGATGCGCTATTGCGCGAAGTACGTAAACGAACAGAAACTATGAAAGGAATTTGTCGTAATATCGGTGAGTGGAACTCGATGGGGTATGGAAAGCAGTTTCCATATTATGTTCTTGTAATTGACGAACTCGCTGATGTTATTGGACAAGATAAGGAAAATGCCAAAACAGAAGATAAAGATAGTCGAAGAATCAGAATTAGCGATTCGATTAAATCTTTGGCACAAATCAGTAGAGCTTCAGGTATCCATATTATCGCGGCAACTCAAAGACCTTCAATCAAAGTTATCGATGGTGATATTAAAACAAACTTCCCAACAAGAATCAGTTTCAGGCTTCCCACAGGATTTGATTCACGAGTTATATTGGACGAAATCGGAGCTGAATCGTTGCTTGGAAAGGGTGATTACTTATACAGAACTGCTCAATCAAGTACCACTATCCGTGCCCACGGATCATTCGTAACGATGGAGGATATTGGGTTAGTTTTGAGTCAGCATGAATATATTAGGGAAAGTTTTAGATTTCAGAGAGAACAAATAAATAAGTGAATTTTGGCCTTCAGCGCTTCGTAGGGTGTCTACAGCGCGTAGACGCATTAGGAGCCATCCTCGCCCTATCGACCCGTCCTAGGGCATCCTAGGCTCAGTGACGGGGGTATCTGATAGCAGAGAAAGACCTTACAAGACACTTGACAAGGGGGTATACCCCCTGTACCCTAGGGAGAGTAGCACCCCCTGTCCCAACCGCTAACAAATTATCTAAGGACCAAGACTACCATGTGGACAAAAGAAATACCAAAAGAACCGGGGTTTTATTTCTTTAAGGAAGAAGGATATGCGCCTTCAATAGTACAGTTAGAGGCTTCACAATTTTCAAATACTTTAAAAGTAGTATTCATGGACAATACCCAAATAGAAAAATGGTCTGATTTAAACATTAAGTACTGGCTCCCCGCAATCGAATTCCCCGATAACCATGCCAAGTAAAAAGACCGACATTCTCTCAATTCGCATCAACGCATTCCATCGAATGATGCTACGAGTACATCCATACAAAGAAAACTCCGGTGTACTCGTAAGATTACTCTTGGATGCTTTTTTCAAGGATGAACTTCCATTAGTCAAGATGAAGTTTATGCAAGAAGTTAATAGAAAGAACACAAATCTCAAACTAAAGAAAGGTGCGTAAAAGTGTCCGATGACATTAACATCAACGGATCGAAAGTTGTTAGCGAAGATAACAGCGGTACACTGGGCGAGGTGTCTCAGGCACCAAAAGAACAACGAAAATTATGCGAAGTCTGTATTGAAGATAACCTTATTTCAAAAGTTGGCATCATTCGTTGTGAGAGATGCCATGAATCATTTTGTATACACTTCGCTTCTAGTATTGATCCTCAGTCTTGTTGCTTCTGCTTACATGATGTATCGGTGACGGTGGATACAATCCATAAAACTACTGAACACTACAACGAAGAAACTGATACAGTTACAACGAAAACGAGAAAAGCTAAAAGCATAAAACTCGGTGGAATGCATTGGCTTTTTGTACAACGTAAAATTCGTGATCTCTCCGATGCCGAACTCGAAGTCGCAATCGAATACCACCACGCAATACACGATGGGATGATTCTTGAACGTGACCAGCGAAGAATCGAACACTTCCATCGTAACGCCGGGAAGAAATTCGTTCCACCAACTTCTGTTACTTCTGGAACTGAAACTACCGAGACGGTTATAACCAAAAAGACCCGTACAACCAAGATCAAAACTCCCAATGCACCAGAGATTAACGCTACTGCGGTGTTGCAGTCGTTGTTGAAGAGTGGGATGAGTTTAGAGCAAATAGCTAAAATGATTGCGGGGAAGAAATGAGAAATCCTCGATTGACAAATGGTCTTGGTTATGATCTTTTTAAACTCCCCATCAACGAACTAACTCTCGAACAAAGAGTCCAAGTTCTAGAAATCCGAGTCGATACTTTAATGATCCTACTGGATGATCCTAATGTTCCGAAAGATAAACCAACAGACACCATTTAAATGCGGGCATCAACGAACAGAAGAAAATACCTATACACAAACAGTACGACGTTGCAAATGTTGTTGGAAAGAACATATGAAGTTAAAGATGCGAACCAGAAAGGCAAAAGATGAGAACAAAAGAAGAAATGATCTTTGATTGGGCTGAGAAATTACATTGGATTAAGCTCGACGCTAATGGAACACCGGAGTTCTATTTAGACAACCACATGATGCAAACTTTCCGCGCTTGTGAAGCTAAGTTCTGGCATGAGTTCGTAGAAGGATGGAGTGGATCAGGGAGAGTCTGGTTCTTAGACTTTGGAATTATAACTCATAAATGCATCGAACAATATTACCTCGACCGAAAGAAACCCGGCTTTGATATCTTCCAATGGGCAGGTGCTTATGCACGTTCGGAGTGGGATAAACTCGACATGGATGGTGAGTACAGTACGCATCCTGATTATACTAAACTGGGTGGTTTTGGTGGTTTTGCTGCAATGTTATGTCAATACGCACAACATTTCAACGCTGAGAATGAGCGGTTTCGAGTTATTGGCGCTGAGTTGTATTTCGGTAAGTCTAAAGAAGTCCCACTTCTCGACAATCATCTCGCTTTCGAGTTTGCTCCTTTTAGGCTGTATCTTAGTGGGAAGATTGATCTTTTGGTAGATGATGGACATTCCATAGGACCGATGGATCACAAAACAGCTCGTGATTTTAGAGGCGGTAATCCAATGGCCAGTTATGAAGTACAAGAAGGGATGACTGGTTATGTTTTTGCGGCAAAGAAGATAATTGAAAATATCCAAGGAATCGATCGTAAACCTTGCAATAAAATTTGGATGAATTTTATCCAAGTTAAAGGCGAGAAAGTTCTTGGGGATCGCTTCAAGCGTATGCCTTTGTATAAGTCAGATGCAGAGTTGGAAGATTATCGACTAAGAATGATCTCGACAGTTTCGAGAATCTACCAACTTTTAACTAATCCAGAACTCAAACCTAATTGGAACACGATGATGTGTAACAATTATATGCACAATACTTGCGCATTTCAAGCTGTACATCGACAGAAAGATGCACAATCACAGTTATTGGTGCTTCAAAGTCAGTTCGTGAAAAAAGAAATTTGGAATCCGGAGAAGATATAATGACCACTTTTGACTTCCAATCCGTACTCCCCGATAACAATTTTAAATGTGACACAATGCTCCCAAACCAAATGCAATGTCCACGGAAGGTAACACGAATCCTAAACAATCAAACTCTTTGTGAGGGACATTTTCAGGTTCAACTACAAACCTATAACGAACAAGTAAGGTTAGAAGAAATTAAAACTGAAGTACCACCGGAGACGGTACAATGACTTGTAAACTTCATGCAAATCTTGAAGAATGTACTAGAGCTGAACAAATACATCCAGGAATGGGTTGCGTTGGATGTGGTGCAAAGAGAAATTTTGCAGTTATAGATTGTATTCATTATTTAGACGTTGTATGTTGTATTTGTGGTACAGTGAAGAGGTTAATGAAAGATGTTCATGCATGAAACGCTATCTAATCTATCGCAAAGCAGTTAAAGCTCTTAACGAAAACGAAGACATACTCATAACCAACAAATTCACCGAAAAAATCGCACAGGATTGGATTGACTCGCAGAAGAATCAGATGTTTAAACCGGAGCAGTATTACATTAAGACAATCGAAATCTAAATCAAATGACCGAATCTATAACTATAGCTAAAGAAGAAAATCCCTTCGCAGGCTTAAGTGGTAAGCCTGCATCGTCAATTCAAGCAACACAGCGATTGAAGATAGCGCTTGTTGGAAAGCAAAAATCAGGCAAATCATGGTTCGCGTGTACTGCTCCAGGGCGGATTCAATATTACGATTTCGATGATCGAGCAGAATCGATTGAAACACACGCAAACAAAGCTAACATCAATATCGTAACACTTCGTGATATTGATCAAAGTAAGCCAACTTCGTTAAAAACCATAGAAAGCGATTTGAGTACGCTGAAATATGCTAAACAGAATGGTAAATCTATTCCTGATACTTTCGTGTTTGATTCTGTCACTTTTTTAAAGCAGTGTATGGAGAACGAGTTAATTTCCCAATCCCCAACATTGGGTCGTGGATTAAAACTTAGTCCAACAAGAACACTCAAGATTGGTGCTGGGTGGGATATTGTTAATGGAGTTGTGGGGTACTTACAGTATTTGATCTCAGAATTTAGTCAACTCGGTAACATAATTTTCGTATTCCACGAACGCCCGGAGAAAGACTACACAGAATCCACACCAACTACAACGAAGTATACCGACCAGTATACCGTTGATCCGCAGTATCTTGCGAAGACTTTATCGGTTTTTAATGAAGTCTACAGGATTAAGATAGACGCTTCCAACAACTATGTTGTTACTTGCAAGGCTTGTTATGAATTTACGGCATCGACGACTTTAATGATTGATGCAACGGAAAAACCGGATATTATGGCTTTGATAGCGAAACATAAACAAAGGACACAAAATCAAAAATGAGAATGTATACGGTAAGGCTTAAGAATGGAAATCAACATTATGTGAAAGCTGAAGGTCTTGATTCTTATCAAGGGTATAAATTTTATGCTTGGTCCGGAACGCAAGTAGTGGTTGCTGTATTTGGAATAGAAATTGTTGATTTTGTTACTTCTGAAGAATGGATTGAACCTAAACCGTATCAACCTGAAGCATTGACACTTACTAGTCAGACATCTGAGAAGATGTTGAAAAATGATGTATATAAACTAACAGCAAAACCAAAGATAATTCCATGGGATAAAGTTAAGAAAACACCAACTAAAACAAAAACTGCAAAGAAAAGGACAACTAAATAAAATGGCATTCAAAATGGGAGTATCCGCGGAACAGCTTGAAGGAATCCAACCAGTTTCTTCAGGCATTTACGAAGTATTGTTTCTCACATTTAACCCGAAACTAAGCAAAGAAGCGAATCAGATCACTGGGAATCACTCAATTAACCTAAACGCCAAAGTCAAGATCCTTGGTCATCCAGAATTTGAAACGGATCGGTTTCTTTTCGCACCACTAAACGAAGGAGCGCGCTGGATTTGGAATGATTTTGTACATAGTTTTGGATTGGAAATGGACGATCAACTTGGTCCAGAACCTTCGATTCCGGGGATTTTCGACGCTGATCCAACAATTTTCCGTCAAGATGATCCTACGACTTGGAGATATGCTGGCCCGCTAACGTCGAAGGTTGCACAGTGGGAAGTTTCGGTTGGGGAGTATAAGAGTAAACCAAGTCAAGAACTGCGGCAGTTTATTTGTTCTGTTCCTGATTGTGCTACAAAGTTCCCGAAGATCACACACTCGAAGGATATGAAGAGGAAGGGATAGATTAGATGCTTAAGCAAATTTTTCATTATGACGATCATCCAATCGATTCTCAACTTCCTGCGTGTCACGATATGGATAAAATCATTGTAACTCTTGAAGATGGAGAGTATATTTTTGAAAATTCAAGAATCTACTCTCTAATTAAAATCCAGACCAAGAAGAAAGATACAGTCGATGAGTATCGAGATATTAATAAACTTGATATTGAAAAGGCTTATCTTGATTTTGGTAATGGTACACAAATTGCACCCGGAGTACAACTTTGTAAGTGTGAAATGGTAGAACTTGAAGGTTATGTAAAAGCTAGAGAAGAACATCTTGCAAAATCAATTGCTGAGTAATTAATGAACAGTTTGACTTGTAACTTTACTAATTCAAACGGTAAGCGCTGCCAAGTTAACGCTCGGTGGCGCTTACATTTTTCTATCGATCATCCTTTTGATCATCATGATTGTTGTGAGGAGCATATGAGTGAGTATCATGGGTATTGTTGGAAACAGGAGATTTATTGGGAAAGTGAGAGTGTAAAATGAGCGACGAGCAGAAGGGCGCGGGTCTCAAGTATATCTTTCCCACTGTGGGTGGCAGCGATGTGTTCGTATCGCACGAAGATTACGCCGCCCTCGAACAGTCCCTGCGCGAGCGGGATAAGACCATCGCGGAGTTCCAGCATATAGTTAGCGTTGTTCGTGAGCAACGCCGGATTCTTCAAGAAATGACTATGAAGAAGGTTACAGACTTGCAGGCCGAAAACCAGAAGCTGCGGGAGTTGGTGCAGCGGCAGCGTAACGCCATTGGCGAGATACGCAGCGGTTGGATTATACGGCAGCAGCTTGCTGAGTTTGACGAAGCATACGGCGAGCTGATCCGCATCGCCGACGCACTGGAGAAGAAGGAGCCAAAATGAACGAACAACTAATGTTAAAACTAGCAGTAGGTACGATAGCGGGGTCGTTGTTGTTAATTGTAATGATTTTAGTTATTTCAATCTAATCCTATGGCCACTCCATCAATAGTCCATCAATCATCAATAAATCCAAAAGGAAGCCCAAGTGCTCCGGTTTGGGTAATCATAGAACAACCATACGAACAAGACAAAGACAAAGGCTACTGCTTCTCAGGTTCCTACGGTTTCATCTTTCACAAAATGATGCTTGAAGCAGGGCTGACTGATTATTACGTATGTTCTCGTCGCCCTGAATTGACTAATCGTTCAACGTTTGCAATTCTCGAAAACGACCTAAACTACTTTAAGCCCCCAATAATCATAACCCTTGAAGAAGCTGGGAAGCATTTCTGTAAAGAACTCGAAAAGAAAGTAATCAAAGGCGCTAAAACTGATGAAGAACATACTTCAGATATTGAAAAAATAGCAGGATCACTTTTAATATCGCCTAAATTAAATTATTCACATTATATAATACCAACTTATTCTCCACATAATATAGCAAAAGATTGGAGTATGAGAGATATTATAGTGTCTCTAGACCTAGGCAAAGCTAAAAGTGAGCTTGATTATTTTAAAAGATATGGAAATCTAGAGGCGTTGCCCATTAGAAATTTAGAAATTGATTTTGACGATTATGATAAACTATTACAGTGTTTCAAAAGATTTGAACAAGCACAATATCTATCTACAGATATTGAAACTATTTATCCGAGTAAAAAATCAATATACTGGCCTCATCCAGGCGAAGTTGTTACTGTAGGTTTAGCAGATGGTCCAGATTTTGGAATTTCTTTTGAATTATATAGAAAAGATAAAACCGAAACACTAGATATGTGGCAAAGATTAGATAAGCTTCTGCATGATAAATTAATTATAGGTCAAAATTTTTTTAATTTTGATTTATCGAGATTTGAAGCTTATGGTTTTGATATACCATTTGAGAATATCTATGATACTTTAATTCGTCACCATATTTTGTGGCCGGAACTGAAACATGCTTTACAATTCCAAACACGACAATATACTCGACAACCTTACTATAAGGATGAAGCACATGGTTGGTCAATTAAGAATATGAAACAATTGAAGCATTATAACTGTTTAGATGTAACAGTTACTTATGAAATCTTTTTAAAACAAGAGGAGGAGTTTAAAGATAGACCATGGTTAATTTAGAAATTTATAAAGAAAGATTATTGAGTAAAAGATTAATTAATAATAATTGTTGGTTATGGCAAGGATATATAAATAATAAAGGTTACGGTACAATTCATTTTGAAAATACTCATTGCGAGGTTCATCGATTAGCATTTAGAATATTTAGATCTAAAGAATTTAAAGAATATCTTAATGTTTGTCATAGAAATGAATGTAAAAATAGACATTGTTTTAATCCTGAGCATTTATACGCTGGTACTCAAAAAGATAACGTAAGAGACGATATTGAAGCAGGTACTCATATAAGTTTAATGTGGAAAAATAAAACTCATTGTCCACAAGGACATGAATATACTATAGAAAATACTTACATTGCAAAGAAAACTGGATGCCGACAATGTAAGATATGTAGAAAAAATACTAATCGTTATAATAATTTATTGAGAAGTAAATGAACATCCAACAAAAACTAAACGCATATGCACTCATATGTTTTGGCCATTACTCTGTCTACAGAGTATATGACACCCACATCGAATACAACACACGGAGTTATAATGACTGTATCAAACAATTCTGTCGAATCGGAGTCGAATCCGCAAAAGCAAGATGTTTTGTTACCGAAAGACTTGAAAGAAGAAAGAGGGAGATATTTTAGGCAGATTCTTCTACAGTTGGATTACATATCGAACCAGCCGACAATTCAACTTCAGAATAACGTAACCTCAATGCTCCGATCCGCAGGTCAGAATCTTCTTAGTTATCACCAATTAACTGAACAAAGGTTGGAGGAGCTGGAAAAAGTGAATGGAAAGCAGAATAACAAATAGTTATCTTCACAAACTCCAAGCCATCTATCACAAGATAGATGCGCGAGGTATTTGTATTGATCCTGAAAGACATAAAGAAGCACGGATTTTTATCGATCAAGAAATAACACGGAATCTTAAAATTGCATCAGACCAATGGGGTTGTCATGTGTTTATTGGTGCAGACAATAAAGATAACTCAGAAGGCGAAGTTAACCTAAACGCCACACAGGGAGAAAAACAGCTCCTCAAGAAGCTCCAAGATCTCGGTTACAAAGTCCCGAAAATCGCTAAAAAGAACGAAGAAGGTGATTATGAATCAAAATACTCAACTGGAGAGCTTGCGCTCCAAAAAATGCTTGTCGCAAACCAATTCAACTATAGCGGAGGCGATCCAGCAATACGAGCAATATTGCAAGTACGGGAACTTGGGAAACTTAAAAGCAGTTATTTCAATTGTAGATTGTACCGAAATACTTCGGGCAATTTGCTCTATCTCTCTAATTATAACGCGGCAGGAACAACTTCTGGACGCCGTAGTTCAAGAAAACATACATTCGGTTATGGGAATAATGCGCAGAACTTTCCTAAACATGGAAAACTCGCAAAAACATTTCGGAGATGTTTAGTTGCTAGACCAGGGAATATATTTTTGATGGTAGATCAAAAAAGCGCGGAAGAGTGGCCCGTTAGTGCTCTTTCGGCTAATATGAGAGCTATTAATGAAATGCTACTCGGAGTTAACCGCCATATTCGTAGAGCTAGTTCAATCTTCGGCATTCCAGAATCTTCCAGAACTGAGAAACAATGGAAAGATTCGCTTGAGTATTACCTCGGAAAGAAAACAGGGCACGCTAATAACTACGGTATGCGTGAACGGAGAATGTCGGATTCACTTGCGCAGGAAGGTCATTCAATAAAACCGGAAGTTTGTGCGGCATTGTTGGCGAAGTTAAATCTTCTTGAACCCGAAATTGATGGAGTGTTTCATAAATATGTTAAAGACCAAATCAACACATCGAGAATACTTAGAACTCCTTTTGGTCGCGAACGTCAGTTTCTCGGCTTACGTCCTAATGACTCTAACTATAAGATATTTAATGAAGCCTATGCCTATATTCCTCAGTCTGTCGTTGGGGATAATACCGGCTTCGCTATTAGTTGCTTGGAAATGGCTAACTGTCAGCAGGTTGTACAAGAAGGCCATGATTCAATCGTTCAAGACATCGTATTGGACCCTGCTAGCATTTGGGAAAATCTCTCACGTACAGTATTGGCTTTTGATCGAGAAATTAGATTCCATAATGGGATCGTAGTTAATATTCCGATTGAAGCTGAGTTGGGATTTGATTTTAATGAGACTGTGAAGATTAAAGATCTGAGCTACGATGGCGTATTAGAAGCATACAAGAAAATCTTGCTGATAAGAGAAGAAGAAATCGAAAAAGAAAATGAAAAAAGACAGCAACAAACTCTTCAAGACTTAGCTTCGTCGATCGGGGCATAAATGTGGGCTCTACAAGAAAATGCAAAAAGAATTGGATATTAGAGTACTCGGAGGGATTCGATGCACATACTGAAGCTCCAAGACAGTACTGTATTTGGGCTGCGATCTCAGCGATTGGGGCGGTGCTCAAGAATAAGATTTACCATAAACACGGAAGTTTTAAAATCTTTCCTAACCAGTACATTATCCTCACTGGACCACCAGGGATTGGAAAAGGAGAATCAATACACCCAGTTTACAATATCGTTCGAGAACTTGGACTTGCTAACGTTATCTCTGACAGAATTACAGCTCCAAAAATCCTCGAAAAAATGGCCGGAGGATTTCCAGTTGCGGGAAGTTCGATCAAAATTGGAACAAACGGGAATTTAACAGTAGCGAAGGATACATCAACCACTCTCTTTAGCATGGAGTTGCCAATCTTAATTGGTGGAAGTGATTGGATGCTTCCATTTCTATGTGAGATGTGGGATCGAGGGGAGTATGACTACGATACCAAAAATAACGGATCGGTCTTTGTCAAAGGTTTGTGCACATCTCTTATTGCTGGATGCGTACCAGATTACATCAGAAAACTCAATAAAGATGCAACGGCAAGTATTAATGGAGGCTTTACAGCTCGCGCTATCTTTGTTTTCGCAGATCAAAAATCGAAAAGTATAAGTTGGCCAAAAGAGTGGATTCCAGACCAAGCGTTAAAAGATGATCTCGTTACAATATCAAACCTCCAAGGAAAAGTAACAATCGATCAAAATGCACGATACGAGTTCGAGAAGTTTTATCGCAACACTGTAATCGAAGACAACGATTCAGATGTAGTTGCACATTTTAAACGGCGTTACCATGTACATGTTTTAAAGTTAGCTATGATTTTTAGTGCAGCTGAGCGTGACGACTTAGTTGTATCCGACATTCACATGATCAATGCTATAACTTGTTTGAGGCACGTACTTCAGAACCTTGACAAAGCATTTCGTGGAGTGGGGGATTCAAACTTAGCAGCGGTAACTGGAAAGATTCAGGATTATATTGAGCGGAAGGGAATGACAACAAGAAGCGAGATACTTGCGAATAATCATCGTCATTGTAGTCCGGATGATTTAGATCGGGTATTGTCGATTCTTAAGGATATTGGAGTGATGGAGTATACGAATATTGGGAATCGATATATGATTAAACATCGGAAGAGTTCATCGAAACCAACAGTATCAACAAGTGCGACGAGTTTGAATTTTAATCCAGTGAATGGAAATGGAAAGGTGATACCTTAAATGGAAGTCAACATCAACAATGTCAATGTCGTAGAATTAGTGAATCTCGATATATCACTAATGGCAATTGAGGATAAGATTATAGTCTTACATGATAACTATAAGAGTGGTTACGAATGTAAAGATTGTAACGAGACGGGGTTTGTTACTTGTACTTCTTGCGAAGGAACTGGAAAGAATAGATTTGACTCAAACTGTACAACTTGTGAAGGCAAAAAACAACTTGTGTGTCCCGTATGTAAGGGCCAAAAGTTAATTATAGAAATCCCGCAATCAGCGCGCACACTTCCAACTACAGGGGTTGTTGTTTCGATGGGACCACTTTGTCCTGCGATGCATATACAACGACAACTTGATTTCTATCAATTTGAACCTACTAAAGATAGATATTTGACTGAAGTTGGACAGCAGGAAAAAATAAGACTAGAAGAAGAATTAACTAAAATTCCTATTCGTTTAGGAGCTAGAGTTATATTCGGCCCCCACGTCGGTACTTTCCTCCCAATGAAAGGAAACGTTAAACTAAAAATAATGCGAGTGACAGAGCCACTCGCAGTTATTTTTGGTAAGGGATGTGAGTCGAAGGATTTTATTGATTTTGAATCAAATAACTACTAAAATTTATTTACGGCGCAACCGCGCAGGGGAGAAGGTGAAGCCATTGACAAACCAATCGAGCAGAAGTCGGAAGGTATCACGACTGAATATGTACAAAATTTGGTTCGTGAGTGTGATGATAGCAGTTGGTCTATTGGTGAACTTGGAGAAGGCATGTGCCCAAAAGTCATCACCAAGATTGCACATGGATTTATCGTCGAGCATCCTGACGCATTTCCACGCTCAGATTGATCCGCGCTGCATAAGTCCAGTATTGCAGGCGGCATGATTTCGCTGGACAATGAAATACCCACCTAAAATAAAACTTAGGTGGGTATTTCTATTTACGGTACACAATTATAATCCACAGTAATAGTAAGTCCGGTAACGGCCACTCCGGCGGTAATATTCATGCCAGTGGTCGTTGCCACACTATGTCCAATTCCTAAAAATCCCACTCCACCATTTTCACTAGTTGTACAAACTGGAGCAGCCGCAACTGCGGTCCAACTTAAAGTTGCGATAGTTCCAGTTGTTGCTGTTCCGCCTACGATTGTATAACTCCCTCGATTTGATGTGCATGTAGCTGTAGCGCAGGTACAGGAAGTTACATTAGTTCCAGGTGTGCACGTTGCTGTTTGAGCGGGATAAAATGTACCCAAACTAACACAACTATAAACTCCACTCCCATTATCGCTCCATGTTTGGTTAGCAGCGCAAGGTAAAGATGGGAGTGTAACTATTTGAGTGCCTTGTGCTGCGTTGGCTTTCAATGTTACATTTGTCTTCGATGTTGAGCCTTGAAGTATATAACTATTAAACGGTCCCATATTAGGCAATGAACTATCTGCCTGAGTACAGTTACCGCTAGGAGTAATGCTGTTATTGTCCAAGTAGGTTAAGACATCCACTCCATTTATTGTGGTAATAAAACCTTCTGCACCAGTCGCACCTCTGCAAATAATATATTGTGTGGCCCCAGGAATACGGCTCCATGACCATAGGATTGAGTTGGTATTTAGTCCACTGCTGTCAGTGGTTATGCATGTTTCTGCACTAGCCACGCCACTACCAGCAGTATTTTTAGCATATACTCTAAAACATTCCTGAGTTGCATCAGGGAACGTTCCTCCTCCAATCATCTTTACTGGAGTCCCATTGACGGGAACTGTTAAGGCTAGGCCTTGGAAATTATCGCTAGCTGAAGTCTTACTTAGTGGACCATCTAAAATAGTATTAGAACCAAGTAAGCGAATGGCTCCACCACTCATAACAATATTATTTGAATGCGGAGCATAGGTTAACGAAAAGTTACCACCATTACCCTGCGTGAAGATTTCACCAAATATATAGTTTGGATCGGCTTGTTGGGCAGCAGTAGTGAATGAATAGATAAGTGATCCTCCAGACGCGCTCGGACCTTCACTATGAACATATCCATACGAATACGGGCCCTGTTCGTTTAAAATATTAGCTGGGTTAACAGTGTTACCGCCTCCTCCAACATATGTGGTATCACCACCGCCTAGGGCATTAATCTTTACAAACGCATTAGAGGAAACTGAATTATTACCGCCAGTAAGACCATTGGCGGTAATAACAACTCCATTACCGAATGCCCAAGGATTATGATTTATTACAAATGTTGAAAAGCCAGTGAAGATTGCTGATTGATGATTGGGCTGTTCAATGGTGTCACCATTGTGAACGACGAGCGTGTTGCTTGGGTTTGGGACTAGAGTTCCATCTACGCAAGGCGCAATCGTAGGCAGAACACAATTTGAAGCACCCTGAATGTAATCTTGTACATCCCAAACATCGGCAGTGCCGTATATAGCAACATCGTTATTCCCAGGAGACGCCGTAGCCGTCGCAGCCGTGTGTGAACCGGTAAGCCCTGCAATAGTACATTGAAATTGTACGGGGCTAAGCCACACTCCGTTAGTGCAAGTGGTATTAAATGCTGAATCTGAACTTCCGGATATTTTCCACGGACTCTTATTTCGAGAGATGGGAGCATTGAGCGTACTACCTGTAACTACATAAGTTGCATTTATCAAAGTGGGCGTCGCGGCTGAATTGGAAATATTGGAAAGGTTTATAAATTGATAATCCGGTGCACCATTCTTTGAAACCTGCGTTCCATTGCCAGCTAAAGAGACAACCTGAACTATATTTGCTGTGGTTGAACCGACAACATATTGAAGATATCTAAGGTTAGATGAGACTATACCCCTATAATCAGTAGCATCCCAAGCTAATCCAGCAGCCCCGCCCTGTTCAAAAACTGAACCTGTTCCGTGCGGCTTATGGATAGGCATAGTAATCGCCCATGTTGTACCGCTAACAAATGCCACCACGGTCGGGTAGGTGCATTCATATGTAGTCCCGCCAATACAGGCGATTCCGGTAAGCGTGGACGCCACACCGACAACAGGAGTTCCGCTACTTATGTTTACATTGCATGTGATCGTCTGAGTGAAGGGGTAGACCGTAATAATTGGATTAGGCGCGCATTCACCTACTAATGACCCAATAGCGTTACTTATGGGGACTGTGAAGTCTACAGTAATATTAGAGCATCCCCCACCGCAGCCGCTATTGTCGATGTTCGTGAAGTGTCCTGAATAAACTGGACCTGCGGTCGTGTCGATTATCGGCAGGCCGTCACCCATAACTGCACCGTTCGCACCGATGGTAGTCTTAATCGTAGTTGGACTGGTCAGAGTCCCACCTGTGACAGCAGTTCCTAGATATGGAGTTGTTAATTCAGTTGTTCCATCAGCAAGCGCCTTGGCTCCCTCTCCAGAGGCGTCCACTTGTCCGCCGCGTCCGTACACGTTCGGGTAAATCGGCGCGTTATCCCCTTCACTGTATTTGGTCTGGACGAGACCGATCGACTCCGCGAGAGTCGCGCCGCGAATCGTGTGATTGATAAAAAGGGGGACTGGAACGTACCAGCCACCCTTCGGGGCTCCAGGTGGATTGCCGACGTTCCAGCCAGGGTTGTTGTCGGTGAAGATCAGAGAAACGCCATATTTAGACGTGGATTGAGCAGCAGGTTGCGTTGAAGGATTCTGATCGACCAAAAACCCCAAATTGATTGCAGAAGAGCGTGGATCTCCGAATAGCGGTGTATCCAACCAGTTATGATAGTAATTTGTCCATCGCTGCTGTCTATAATCCTGAAAGTTGCAAAAATTACAAGGTAATGTTGACGGAGTATATTGTTCCGTAATCGCATAAGTTGGATCGGCTATACACGTTGAAGCGTTGTTAAAACATTGTAAAATACCATTCGTAGCACCATCTCCGAAGTGAGTTGCATATCCAATTCCACCAATAAATGGAGCTGTATAAGCTCCATTACTACCAGTCGCAATATCTTGAGTATGAGTAGTGGTATTAATTGTAATATTAGGATCACAATTCAAGGCACCGCTAGTACTAATCTGTACAGTGGTATTAGTGGCACAAGGTGGACCACCACCCGGCCCAAGTGTTTGCCAAGTAGTTCCATTCCATTCACGGGTTACGTTAGAAACGACATTAAAATATCTCCCTCCCGGAAGGGGAGTGGGAAATACTTCAGTATCATTATAACCATAAGCTCCACTAACCGCTGCAAATCTAGGAGTAGTTACTAAAGAACTAAGTGTTGAACTTAGATTTTCAGTTGCTCCATTAACACTAATGTTTGAAATTACTGAACAAGGAGCAACTGTTTTAGCACAAAGTGTAAATGTATAAGACGATCCAGCAGGTTGAATTGCTGTGTTATCATATACAGTTACACTAAACGTCCCTGTTCCATCAGCAACTCCAGGATCGGGATTAGCAATGCTTCGATTAATTGGAGCGCCTGTAGATGCAATTACGTAATTATTTAAATTTGGATAACTAGGATTGGGTACAAATGTAACACGCCACTTCATTCCAGACCATACTTGAGAATCACTATCAGTTATAGTTGCAGTAATAGTAGTAGTTTGCGCAGCTAAAGGTATAACTAAACCAACTACACCCAAAAATCCAATAAACCATTTTCTTAATTGCATGTACATGCGCCTCCAGCGCCTACTACTGTAGAACAATAACCAATAACTATAGGTGGACCACTAGATTTAATACATGAAGCCTGCCCAACAGTGGGACTTCCTGTGACCGGAACACTATTGCTACCAGAAATAATTGTACTTCTTATTGTAATATTATTCTCATCATTAGTTCCAAAAGCACTATTAGTACCTGGACCAGTAGGAAGATTGATAAGTCCTTGATTTCCCATTGCTCCTATTTGGAATATACCTGAATTAGCATCCCCACAAATAATATAAGGTTGTGTAGATGATCCCGTTGTTGAATAATTAGAATTTATATTAGCAAAAGAAACTGCACCTTTCAATCTCACACCACAAAATCCACTAGTGATAGTTCCAGAATCTGCTGCGGCACTTACATTTCCATGTGTTACTGCTGCGCTTGTTACCGAAAAACTACTGCCAGAAGCTACTGTAACAGTTAATGTTAAACCATTAAGAAATGAAAGATTAGTAAGTCCAGAGAATACAAGATTCTCACCTACAAAATAAGTATTCGTTGCTGTAAAAGCACCAACATTAGATATCCATGAGTCGTTTGTAATCGTAGCAGCAGTCCATGAAGATCCATTATTAAACATGAAGTTATTATTAATTGAAGTATTAGGAGGTGTACCTCCGCCAGTATCTAATTCAACTGCATCTCGGCCCATACCAATAAAGCTGTTATTATTAATTTGTGTTCCGCTTGCATTTTGGAATACATGAACTCCATACCAGGTGGTTGGAGTTCCCTGAAACATATTATTAGCAATTAAAACTGGTTCAAATTGTCCAGCACAATTAGTTATACAATGACTCTCAATTACAGATTCTCCAGTTCCTGCGCCACCTATTTGATAAAATACATTGTCAGATATGATAATATTAGCCGCTGACTCAACAAAACTAAAACCAAAACCATCACCGGTTCCTAGGCAAGTATTTCGACTATAGATAATTTGATTTGAATCTTGGCCATTCCCAGAACCATTGAAATCAAAACATTGTCCTGGATGATTAATAACTAAATCATGAAAATTAATATTATTTCCATAATCTCCCGTGGATACCGCTATATAGGGAATATTAGTTAATGTCCCTGAGTAAATCTCATCCCCAGTTGATGAAGGATCACCAACGGCTCCAGTATCAACGGCACTAGCAACATTTGCATGAGTAAAATTAGCTGTAAATGTTGACGCAGGTACACCAGGAACTCCAGAAGTTACAGTTAATGGGATTCCATTAATGAATGGAAGATTAGTAGAACCAGTTACGATAACTGTCTGTCCTGGGAAAAATAGATTACTAGCTGTTATAGTTATAACATTACTAGTTAATGCCGAATTAGTAATCGTAGCCGTCGCAGATTCAACTCTTACTCCAAGTATTCCACTTATAGTAGGACTATAAGTAGTTGATAAAGTAAAATTATGTACACTAGCAGCGGTATCAGCAAATAAATGTATCATATTAACACCGATATTACTAAGTGTACCTGCTGCTATATTACATCCTGACATTTCAAAATTCGGTGAGTGTGATACATCTAAAGTTCCATATAAACCACTATCAGGATCTGTTCCTGGAGTCGTATAAGTTACTGTCAATGGTTGTGATGTATCACATCTTAGTTTAATTCCTGTTTTAAACCTTACTAAGATAGGTGTGCTTATTGTATATGCACTAGGACTAGGTGGTACTACTATTGTACATGGTATAGAACAAGAAACTATCGCATTATTTATAGGAACCGCTACATCACCTGCAATAGCTTGAATAATTATTGAATTATTCAATGTAGTTAAAGTATTAACTGCACCACTAAAATTTGCACCTGAAAGAAGTGCATATAGTGCATTTTGAGTATCTACATAGTGTTTAGTAGCTGCCTGTAATGAAGTTGTTGGATCACCATTTAAAGTTAACGGACCAAGTAAAGTACCACCACCGATTGGTAAATATGCTCCAGTACCTCCAATAATTGACTGCCAAATCGTACCTGTCCATTGTCTTGTAGTTGCAGTTATCACATTAAAATACTGACCACCAGGTACGGGAGTTGGACTTACTTCAGTATCACTATAACCATAAGCATCAGCACTTCGTGATGCTGAAAATCGTGGTGCGATTGAGTTAGTACTTAGAAAGGAGCTAAGATTAACACTTGTACCACTTACTGCCAAACTATTATAAACAGTAGCAGCAACTGAAGCATTTGGCTTAATTGTAAAACGCCAAGTTCCTCCAAATGGACTTGAAGCTACATTATCTAAAAGTGTAACAGAGAAACTTCCAGTACCATCACAACTACCATTTTGTTGTAGATAACTATTATAAGTAGGTGATGTAAAACTTACTCCATTATAGTTATAAGTAGATGCATTTGGATAAGCTGCGCTAGGAATAAATGTAACACTCCAACTACAATTAATCCATGCTTGTCCATCGGAATCAGTAACTGTTGCTGTAACCGTTGTAAATGGAGCAACGCAATGAGCAAGTGGTAAGAAGCAAAAAGTTATAACCAATAGACAGATTATCCTAAATTTTAGCATTTTACACCCACCAGTAAGTAAAATCTAGCTCATCTTCGATAAAGTAATTAAGTTGGCAACCAATCAGTAATCTTTGATTTTTAGCCATTAGAAAACCATCCTTGTTCATCAAGTTTCATATAACGTTCCAGAGTTGATTTCTGAATATCCGACCGATATTGCATATCAGGGACTTGAATCTTTTTCACACGAGCTTTAAGTTTCTGGAAAGCCTCAGTCGAGGAGGAACCAGTTTCAATCGGGCACAAAAGTAAACCATTAACACCAGCGCATTCAAGATGGTCTTTTTTACTAACTTTCACATCGTACATATAAGTCTTGAGCATTTCTTCTGGATCATTCAAATCAATCCCTTCAATCGGTACTCCCTGTAACTTCGGTAATCTTATCTCTGTTGGATAAGGTGGGATAGTAATTCTAACCGACGCTCCAAACTCAGCTTTCCATGACTGTTCAGGTACTTCACCTGATGCTGTTCTACGAAGTAACTCTCCATAATCACCACCATACATGCAAGCCAAGGTAGCAGAAGCATCGTAGCCAAAGCGAGGAGTCCATTCAAGGCCATATAGTTGAGTCTCAGTTAGGATAGAGTTAAGATCAATCATTCCCTGAAAACCTATCGACGCTAGAACATTCTTGCACTTTTCTAAACCTTCAACGAAGATACGTGCTTTTGATCCCAAAGTAAACACGAGATTACCACTACACCCAGTGTTGGGACCAATATTATCACACATAAATTTCTTGTCTTCTATAGTGCAATTGAGACAATAAAAATCTTGACCATTAAACCAACCTTCAACACTACACTCAGTTCCTTCGATAAATTCTTGTAATACAAAGGGAGTACCTTTACTTGAGGCGAATACTTTATCAATAACTTGAAGTAAATCTTCAGCGCTCTTACTTACATATGTAGTCGCTGCATCTTGATCTTGACCACCATTTGGTTTATAGACATAGCGTTTATCTGTCTTCTTAATAAATGATTTCGCAGCATTTACATCCGCAAACTCTTCATATGGCGGAACGTTTACATTAGCCGCTTCCATCATTTTAATTCCCTGCATACGATCATCTTCCATAATACAATGCCAAATACCATCACCAATTGTGGGACATTGTTTAAGAGAATGATTCGCTTGGAACTTACGACCAGTTAAATCAAATAAACTTAGATCATATTTCTTATATTCAGGAAACCCAACCTCATTCCTGCGATGATCCAACTTCACAATTTTAGGCGAAACTAGCCCTCCCAAGATATCCTGGTATTGAGGTAATGATAGATAATAGTCTACTTTATGTCCTTCAAGTTGAAGTCTTAAAGCAAACCACGCCCCATACCCGGAATAACTTGAGAGAGCTATTTTCACTTAGTAACTACCTTTCTTGATTTTCGACATTCCATGACCATCGTGCTTAGTTCCATGTGCGTTGTAATGATCATGACCATGAGGATCACTACCAGTCGCCCCACGTTCATCACAGTGTTCAACTTTCTTAATATCCGCTACAATTTCCTTCCGTGTTTTCATTGCTGATTGTCCGGCCATTTTAAACTCCTTTTAAGATGCAGTTGGATCGAAAGTAATAGTTCCAAAGAATCGCTTACAATAACGAACTGACCCTTTGTAACCACCACATTTAACTTGGTAACCGTACCAAGTAATAGTCCCACCAGGAAAAGACCCTGTGTTAGTAGCTCCAATTTCAAAAGCTGGAGATTCAAATTCGGTTACATTGAGAGAGAATCCGTTTTGTCCTTGTGGATCATACTGCCACAAAGTAACAGCACCATCACTACCAAATTGAAGTGCTAACTGTTCGTAAAGATTACCTTGCCAGTCAGTTACATTAGTAGCAAGACAAGTTGTTCCATATTGAGTAGTACCACATGCACCACTAAAACCATATGTCTGTGCCTTTGCAACCGATACCGAAAGTACAAGAATCAAACCTAGAATAAATTTCTTCATTGCGCTCCTCTTTCTATTTTAGTGAATCTGTTTTAAACCCTTACCACGTTTAAATGATTTCAACTTACCACTTGGGTGTCTTGACTTTTCTTCTTTCGTAGTAGGCAGTAATTGATGCACGATCATTTTTCCAAGATTATCATAACTTAATGGAGAGTCTTCTATTACATCCCGAGTTAATGGCTTCCAGGGATGAGTTTTACCAAAAGCTAATTTAGCTGAATCCTCTCCAACTCTGACTCCCATGTTACCAATGGGCCCGATTAGAGCACTAGCCAATTGTGTACGAGTTGCTCCCCGTACATAACTCGAAGCAACTCCCCAAGCTGCCATATGAGCATAACCATCGAGAAGAGTATATACTTGAGTCGGAACTCCTTCTTCACCACGTAACCTCTTCCAATCTTCATTTGCTTCTGGTTTAATTTCCTGAAACTGTCCTCGGCCAGCCATTTCCATATACTTCAATCCGTGACCAACGAGTGGGAATACAACTCCCATCGTGGCTAAAGTTTGAGCGATTAAACTAATATCCCCGCCTTTAACTCCTATTTGATACATCTTGACTAATTCATCCCTAAGAAACTGTCCTTGACGAGCAACATAAGAATGGAACATTAATCCCATTCTTGTATAAACATTCGCACGTGCGTAATAGGCACGGTTAAGTCTGTTATCAAGGAAGACTTTATTATCTACAAAGTGAAACACTGCCTTTTGTAATTGATCTTGAGTTAGTTGACCTTTCTGTTTAAGTACATCCGCACCTTTAATCCCCATTCTTTCAAGTTCCCAAATGGCTCTTTTGTTAGTACCACCACTATCATGTAACAATTGGGCCATATCTTCCGCAGTATGTTTCCCAGCGGCTGCGCCTAGTGCAACTGTCCAAGTTCTAAGCGCATTAAATCCAGGTTGGTGCGTTAGTTGACTAAAAACTGAACCAGTCTTAGCTCCAAAAGTCTGTCCTACAATACCTTGTTCACCTTCTGTAACAGTTCTAAAGGCATCCGCAGTTGTATTAGCGAATACTCCCGACTGTCTAAGTGTTTGTTTAATCTGCTGTACTCCACCCGGAGTTATTACTTCACTTAGACCTTTTGCTAAATCCATTAATGGTGTTGAAATTGCATAGTTAGCAAGTGTTCCAATGTGTGGAATAGCAATTAGTGGTGCCATGATCTTATTAGCATAACCTTGTAACGAACGTTCCAGATTACTAGATGGAGTATAAGTCGCACTAGCATCAATCGGAACTGATTGTTCCTTACTCTTCAATACATTCATCTTAAAACTAGAAGCACCACGCTTACCATATTGACCTTGAACTGGTGTCCATTCTGGTTTCTTAACTGTATCTTGTAAAAACATACTCAAGTGATCACTCAGATTCTGTGCTCTAGTTAGTCTCGTTAATGGATCACCACTAGTATATTCCGCTCTAATATGCCCAACCGCTACTGCATCATTCGATCCAAATGCGTATTGTCGAGCAGCGTTAGTCGCTTGATTATGAATCTCATGTGGGTCAAGTTGTTGATGTTTTGGAAGAGTTGCATTTACATCCAGTTTCTCTTGCAAGAATCTATGGTACGTAGGAATATAATCTTCCTTAATAACATTAACAAGAGACTTCCCAACAGCACTCTGCCCCGCCATGTTCTTTTCCATTGGACGTAGTGCTTTAGTCAATATCTCCGCACCATCTTCAGCAAGAGGTTTAGCTGCATTTGCTATCGCTGATACAAAACCACCCATTATTTACCACCTTTAATCAGTGATTTAATATCACCAGCGATAGAACGAATACTCTGTGTTCTAGTATCGTCAACTTCTGGACTTGGAGCAGTTCTACGATATTTTTGAAGTTCCTTCATCATATCCTGAGCGAGTTGATATTGCATTGGATAGTTTTTCTTATATGGTCCAAGCTGTTGCATCAACTCATCCATTTCTTTCTTCTCAACTTCAGGATTAAGCTGTCTCTGCCATTGAGTTCTATTAGTCCAGTTGTCGAAATTAGAACTCCGAAACACATTACCTTCGGACCATAATCTTCCAGTATCCGCAAGTTTATCAAGATGACGTTCCATGTTTTTAGCTTTTTGTTGCCAACTCGCAGCGGTACCAGTTGGGTCAGACCAGTTTAATTCCTCAATAATGCGATCATAAAATGGTTTAGGCATTTGATCTTTGAACTGAACTGCCCACGTCAAAAGATGTTCTGGGTTCTCGAAGAATGGCTGATCTCCAAGATGCGAACGAAGTTCAGAAATAAAATCATGCCGATCCATATCTTCGAGCCACTTGGAGTAATCGAACTTACTTTGCTTAGAAGGTGATGGATTTCTAAAATAAGCAATTGACTCTTCCTTTAACTGAGCAAACTTCCGCGGTTCCTCAAGCGCTGCTGTTACTTGAGATTCTTGTTTAGTTTTAGTCGTTTGTTCAATCTGCTTTCCAACTTTATCCGTAGACCCCTGAGAACTCTTCTGTCCTGTTACTTCTGTAACGGCTTCTTGTTCTGACTCGAAAACTGCGCTCGATGCGTCAACTCCAAAGTTCTGCTTGAGTTCTTGTATCCTTCGAGCGAGATTAGGATTTTCTTTAATATCTTTCGCAAGCTGTTGGTCAATATTCGCTTTAGCCATTTCAGGTTGATGAAGTGGAAGTTCGCGAATAGTGTCATTGACTAAATTTCCACGTTCAGCTCGAATGGCGTTACGCTGCCGCTTACTTAACTGATTCCAAGGCTTTCCATGTTTCTGCATCGCGAGAGAACTAAGTGAAATCTTCTCGCCATCAACTAACTTCGCTTTAACTGGATCAGTTTCATGACCATTCTTTAAAGCCGCTAAAATATGCTCAGGCTCTTGCACTGGCATCCCATGTACTAATCCATTATCTAATTCATGAATAGCTTCATTTGTAACTGATTCCTGAAGTGGCCTTCCACCAGCAGCTAGTGTCTCGCTTGTAAATTTCTTAATCAAATTCCTTCCCGCAACTCCAACACCTTCAGCAATAGCACCAAATCCCATAAAAGCTAACATCGATGCTTTCTTCTCTCCATCAGTCTGTCCTTGAAGTGTCGAGCCCACATAACCATCAAAAGCATCCCCAAGTCTCTTCGCGACAAAAGTACCAGTTTTTGATGCTTTAAGAATGTTGGTTAGATTATTAGCCTTCTGTACTTGTTCAAGCGACGCTAATCCTTTACCAACCAATAACTTGCGAGCGGCTCCAATTCCTTCATACAATGGGAGTTGCAGTATCTGTTCACCTACAAATGAATCCAGTTTATCCATCAACTTCTTAGATGGATAACTCTGTAAAAAGAAATTAGCGGAATTAACCATATCATCGCTAATCTTATGTACTTGTTCACTAGCATATTTATGCGCTTGTTCAATCTGTTCACGCTGAGGCTTAAAACTAGACTCGTCAAGACTTTTGGCTCCACCACTAACAAATGGCGCTGTAAAAATTTCAGTTAATCCAAGTTGTGAAAGCGCTGCTTCTTTATGCAACCAAATTCCACTCTGACTAACACCACTAAAAATCTCTCCAGCAGCTCTCTTAACTCCAGCATAAGTTCTTGCATACGTTAAAGTATCATGATCGGGATAGTAATCCTGTGCACTTATCTTCGATTTTTGTATCTGTTGTACCCAAGTTTGTTTATCAGGAGGAGTAAATCCTGAATCCATGTAACTTGGGACTACGTATTTATCGTAGTAGTTATTAAGAACTCCATCCTTATGTTCTGTTGGAAGCTGTTGAAACTTCGGATTATCCATAATCCGTTTAACCCGCGCCAACACCGCAGCATGTTGATCTTGCTTATCAGTAAAAGTAAGTGGATCTTTTACATCTGGATTATCAACTGCTTTAATACGCGCTACTAAAACATCTTGATCATGACTCTGTTGCAAACTCTTAGTACCAAAAACTAAATCCCCAACCGTTCTCTGTTTATCAGAAATGATCCGGGTCGGAGTCTGAGACTGTCCCTGCGACTTTGACTGTTGACGTTGCGTTTGATCCGTCATACTGCCGGGCGCTCTTAATTGGCTTTGGGATTGTTGTATCAGCCGATGAAGATTGGGATCTACTTGTGGACTTTGAACTTGATCTACTGGAACTATCTCCGGCATCGGTGTCACCTATTGAATCGGTCATTACTTTAATCTGTTCTTCAAGTTGCTGTTGCTCGTCTTGATTCTTCAGTTTTTCATCTTCAAGAGTCTGAATATATTTATTATACTCTTCAACCTTTGCTGGGTTGGCATTTGTGCGGAGTTGCTCTGTTGTCGAAATCTCAGTATCAATTGCTTTCTGTTTTGATTGATACATCTTAACAACATTATTAAGAGCTTGAATCTTCTTAACTCCACCGCCACTAGTTTTGAAAACATGATCAATTGCGTCCATACGACCTTGAATCTGTCTATCAGCAACTGCTAATCTAGAACTAGCTGCAATTGAAGCGGCCTTCAAACGAGTATCCGAGGACATTTTAGCCTTCTGCCAATCTTCTTGTAACTTAGCAGTAGCTAATGCTTGCTTATTAGCTTCGATCTTCTCGCGTGATTCAATAGTTTCTTTTGCTCTAGTATCTTTTCCTTGCTCAGCTTCTTGAAGATGTTTTAGATACTCTTGACGATAAATTTGAGTCTCAGTCGCCTGTACCATCTTATCAATTGCTTGTGCCTGCTGCGTTAACAACTGTACCTTCGCAACTGCCTGCGGGTCCGGTCCCATCTTCTGCGGTGTCTTAGCCTGCAACTGTTCCGCATAACTTTTAGTCGCATCTTGCATTGCTTTGTGTTCTGGTTTATCATTCTTAGATGGGTCAACGAAATTGATATCGAATGCTTTACCAATTTGTTTCCTTCTCTTTGGATCACTTAGCATTGCGTTGATGATTTGGGCGTTCTTTTCGTAAGTTGCTTTGGCTTCAGCGTTATTGGGGTCTTGTTTCAGAACCTGCTGTGCTTGTCCGATTCCATCTTGTGCTTCCATAATTCTCTGAATATCAACTGACAGAATCTTAACTTGATTCTCTTGATGCTTCTGTTCTGCCTTACCGATGATATTAGCGATACCCTTAACTGAATTAGATACTGATTGCCTATAACTCGCACCAGCACCAATCTTCTCAGAATTATCCATCTGCGCCGGTTGAAATGGCGTTACAGTAGGTAAAGCACCTACTGGAGTACTTGATTGCGCTGTTTGTTTAAGCGCGGCTGGCAGTGCTTTGAGAAGTTCTTCATTGATCTGAGTACTTCTTTGTGTTAATCCAGTTAAGATATCTTGAGGATTAACCCCACCAGGAACTGAGCCCATTGTTTCTTGAGAATCTAATGGCATTATAGCATCCCCGCCAAATAAGTATCCGCTGCACCACTTTGTGGCCCGCCTTGATTAGCATTAAATGGACTATCTCCACCACTTCCAAAACCAGGAACCGAACTAAACGCTTTGCCCGCCGCTATATCAAGTCCGGGAATTATTGATTCAATTCCGCCAATATCATTAATGATTTGTCCAAATACAGATTGATTAGCGTCAGATGTTTGCTTTGCTTCAGTTGGGAGGATTCCTTCTAAGATACTCGCTGACAAAGTGGCATCTTGCTTCTGCAACTGAGCTTCCTGCAATCCTTCTTGAGCCGTGACGTTGGATTGAAAATCCGCATTTGCTATTGCTGCTGTTGAAGAATTAGCACTAACGCCACTATTTCCAAGAGTAGTATTAAGAGTAGCCAAATTCTCGGCATTCGGTCCAGCCATAGCTTTTTCATACGCTTGCATATATTGATCATTTTGTCCTCCTAGATTAGCCATCGTTGAGAACAAAAGAGTACCAATTCCATTACCGTATGTATCTCTAAGCTGTTTTAGAGTTTCATTAATCTGCCCTTCATTCATCCCCGCAAACGGTCCACTAGTAGTATCTACACTAACTGTGTTACTTCCACCAGTGCCAATACTAATAGTCCCACCGCTAGAACCAACTGGAGCACCACTGCCAGTATTACCACTACCAAGAGTAGTTTGCCCACCGGGCACTCCTCCATTTGGGGTTAACAAAGTACCAGAAGTTAATGGATTTGGCCTTACTCCTTGTAACACTGGCGAAATTGGTGATTGTCCCGGAATAGTTGCACTAGCCCCCGGTACTGCACCAACGCTTGGTGTTTGAACTCCAGTTCTATTACCAATAGGCGGTAACCCAAGATTATTCATCCCCGTTGATACCTTTCCCGTCTGTCCAGTCATCATGTTATTTAAAAGTTGATTATCCATACTACCTCATATAAGGACGCATCATTAAACGGAATGAACGTTGAGTTGTCTGTTGGTCACGTTGGTATTGCTGAGTTCGACTAAAAATCAATCCTGGTGATCCTTCTGTACCACCTGTTGCTTGGAACTTTGGATCACCATAAATTATATTATGAAACTTCGTCATCCGTTCATCGAGATTGTAGTCGGAAGCTAACCGCTCCGCAGTTGCATACTCAACAATATCTTGCCAGCTATCGGGAAGTAAAATTGGATCAGTACCCGCTGCTCCTGTTCCTGCATTTGGAAATGGATGTTGCTTCTGGTACCGTAAATAAACATAATACGGTAAATTTGGAGCCATTGCAAAGTAAATCTGATCATTAAATCTAGTCCAATTCGTTGTTACTCCTAAGTTCAGATTCATTAAAATTTCAAGAGTATCAATCGATTTGTACTTAAGTGGAAAACCAGGATTTGCTTGATTGATTACTGGAGCTACGCCACTACAGTAAATGAAAAAGCTGTCGAACATATTAACCGTAAGTCCCGCATCTCCAGCTTGGAGGAAAGTATTATATGCGTAAGGACCAGCTAGGTTAACTGTTAACGGAACTGTCGGACCAGTATTTTCAAGACCCTGAAACTTATAATTCTCACTAAGTTCTAACACAGCTTTCCGTGTAGCTTCGTACGAATCCGTATTAAGAACATTACGTCCGGAGAATATCGATGGCATTCTGTTATAGATACTTTGTACTGTATAAGCCATATATCTCCTAGAAAATAAAAACTATCGTGTTAACTGTATCGTCAGTAGTCGCGAGAGTAATGTTATTTACATCCGGTGTAGCAGTTGAGTACACATCAACAGTTTTATCCTTATAAGTAACTAAAAATCCAATCGGTTGACGATGTAGTCCATGATTTATCGCTTGACCTACATTAGTTGCTGCCCAAGTAATTGTCGCGCCCGAAGCATTAGCGCCGATGTAAAGCATCACGCCATCGAAGTTATCTTGTACAAACTTATTATAAACCCCGCCCGCTGCTTGTGCCGTCGGCGATGCAAAGGTTAAACCGGCGTTTAATGATTTAAAAACCGACTGTGCCCATCTAAGAACTCTATTACCTGTGTTGATCTTAGTAATTTTAAAATCCTCGTTAGTTGGTTGAATCGGTATCATTAGAGCGACCTTTGACTGATATCAACTGTACCATATAAAACAACCTTACCAAGTTGGAAATCTCCACCAGCGTTTGAAACTATCGTAAGTTGGGGGGCTAATCCAGTATAACTATTAGCCGCGCCACTTGGTGTTGTTTTCAAGTAACTACGTCCCGCTGGAACTACTACTGCACCATAAGACTTACCATTGATTGAAAATGTAAGAGTACATCCCGAAATAGAATTAACATTAAATCCAATGCCATCAATCGAAATATCTTGCAAGAAAGCTACATCTTCGACTGGAAATACTAAAGTAGCAAAATTAGCATTAAGTGTAGTAGCACTCAGTGTAAAGAACACATTCTGAGTTGAAGTTATTATTTCGTAAATAAATGCATCTGAAACTGGAAACCCAACACCTGTTGAAGCTAAACTCAGTGCCGCAAAGTTAATAAAAAGAGGTATAAAAGTTTCAGTTGCGTTAATAAAAAACCATTCCTTCAACTCGAAAACATATACAAAAAAGTTAAAGGGTGGTAATAGACTTGGATTACTTGGGCCAAGTATATATGCAGTCATCGTATTATTATTGATAATAATCGGTCCAACTGTAGCTTTAACACTAATTGGTGGAAATGTAAAAGCTGATAAAACTAACGGCATCAATAATGTTTTGGCTTTTCCAGTAATTGAATTTAATCCGTCATATCCCAAACTATAAATATCCGTCGAAGCTCCAAAAATTCCCATCGATCCAAACTGCGCTACCGTTCCAGGATTTATCGCACCAATACCTTTATGCGAACTCCACATATGGTTAAAATCAAAAGGTTGAATCCCATTATTAAGTGGAGTTATTTCCGTAATACCTTGACGACGAAGAATAAATCCTGTTGGTCCAGTAGTAAAGAATCCCGTGATCACATCCTCAACATCAGGCAAATCTTCAAATCCAGCTCCAGTTACCAATCCACCTACAAGTGGATTAAACTGACTGTAAGCCCCAAGTGCTGCACTCCATGCAACTCTAAACGGATAATTAGTGATTGTTGGACCCGCTGTTGTTTGTGTTATGTTGAAAATTAACAACCGTCCATTTAACTCACCAATATATGCTCCACCAAGATATGATGTTAAAAGAGTAGCGGTGGTATTATTGTGTTGGAAAATAGAATCACAACCACCAAAGGTAAAATAACAGACGCCATTGATATTTTTATAAGCTAACGTTCCCGCTGATTCACCACCAATAGGTAAGTTAGCAGTTAATACGAATGTTCCAATTAGAATTGGATTCGACCCAAGCCCATGGATTCCCTGATACGAATAAACTCTTAAAGTCGCTGGATTGCCACCATCGATATAAATCTCAAACGGAACTCCATTCAAATCCCCAATCCCAAGATTCACATCCGCTGGTCTTGGATTAGCAGCAATAAAATCACTAACCCTTCCTAACGAAACCGCTGTTACTGCTTTATCAACCACAAGAGCATTAATAATCGAAGGAAAACTCCCCCCAGCAACATAAGCAGGTGGGGCGCTTGAATCCAAACCAACAAATGGTAACTCATGCCCACCGTACGTTATGGTGAATGATTTACCATCCTGCGACATTTGAATAGCGCCCACTCGCTTTTCTATCCTCCCCCGATGATAGAACTTTTAAAAACTATTTGCAACCAAGGATCATATATACATTACCACTTGTAATAGCAGTAATAGTGATTGGACCCTCAAGCCAATCTAGCTTTCCGATTGGCTGTGCATAATTAGCTGCGTAAGCCTTAAACGTATAAGCCCGTCCAGCAGCATCGGTAAAACTAAACGTATCACCCGCAGTTACAATATCCTGCCAGAAGCATTCAACAACCTTCATATTACAAGGAATATTGATTACTCCAGTAGTATTGATTATGATTTGCCGACCCGTAAACGTATTTGCCATTGTCGGCTCCTATTATGCCCAGTTAAAGGACATTCCTAACACGATACCGTAGAGTGAGGTTGTACCACCGGTACCGGCAGTGAGATTGAGATTGATTAAAACTTCTGTATCAGCTAAGTTAATAAACACCGGACTGACCATCGTAATACGAAATACATAAGGATTCGCTCTGAAAGCAACTGGCAATCCATTAGCACCCAGTGTCAAGATGTTAGCTACAAGCGGTGCTACGTTATCGACAAATTTGGTAGTTGTAATCCCAATAGTAGCAAGAGCGGCATTGACAGTTGCAACTGAGTAAATTACATCTACATAATCAACACGAAAACCCTTCTTCATGGCTCCAGTTAAAGGACCATAAACAGGATTCTGAGCATTCGTAAATGGAGGAAATCCCTGTTTACCAAGCGGTCCACTAGTATTAGCAACCGCACTAGGACCAGGCTGTAAAGCCGCAGTTCCAAATTGTTCTTGTGATATTGCAGGCGTAGCTAACTGCCCAGTTCTAATCATCTGTCCAGGATCAGCAAAATAAACAGCAGCTACAGTTGAGGCTTGATTGTAGGTAAGAAGTCCTGGTCCAGTTGTACCAACGGTCACAGTTCCTGACTGAACCAAAATATCAGTCCCCGGACCTAAAAACACTTGACCATCAGTAAAAGGTGTATCTCCAGTCCATCTATTCTGCGTATGTGACATATTATCTCCTATTTACCGCTTCATTGACCCTTGACAGGCAATCTTAGGAACTTAAATAATTATATCACCCTCATCAAGTGTAGTAGTATCTGGTTCTCGTAACTTTGGAACCGGCGCTAGTTCCATCTTACCGTCACCTAAGACACGTGCAATTTCAACTTCACGTTGACCAAGCAAACGTTTATCAACGCAATGAGGACAAAGTAACAGTCCCCGTTGCCACGTCTGCTCATCAATATGCCATTTCTCATCACACCTAGCACAATACCGCCAAGCACCAACGAGAAATGAATGTTTACCATAATACATTTAAATTCTCCTAATTAAGAAGCGGGTCTAAAGGAGCGCGCCAAAAGACCCGCCTTCTCGGCATATCCTAGTTTACGGTCCGTTGGACCCAAACGTGGACTGCCACCTTGGACAAAAAGCACTCATTCTCATGCGTGTCTTTTGTTTAATTGCGTCCGTATCGAAATCATCATCGAAACGGGTAGAAGGAGCTTCGCGGTTAAATACAGTAAGACTGGTCTTCTTCTTATCCGCGAAACCAAACCACGCACTGCCAGAAGTAAGATAGTGTCCGACGATAAACTTCAACTCTTCAGCAAGTAGAGAGTTAATAGTGTTATCGGCCGTGTAAGGTTGACCGCTCGATCCAAGAATTTCACGAGCGATAAAAATCAACTCCGGCGGAATCAACAAATACTTCATCTGAATTGCAATTGGCATCCCTTGATTATCAACCATGCGATTAGCATAGTTAACCATCAACTGAATACCAGCAACAGACAGATCAATATCCGTCGGTGGACGATTAGGATAAGTCCCAGCGGCACTGATAATATTCGCTAGTCCCGGTCCGATATTAGTCGCCTGCGATCCACCAAGAAGATAGTGTTGATTATTAAACAAAGACTGCCCATCAAACGTAGTAACGTTCGCTGAGAATCCCTGATTAATAATATTCCAAGCAATAACTTCTTGCGTAAATCTCGTAGAACGTGCAAGTGACATTGGACCTTTTTGAATCAGTCCGTACTTATCATCATCCCACAATTCTTTGGAAGTTCTAATTCCAAGAGAATACGTAAGATGAATTGCACGCTTGGAACCACCTTGTATCATGTCATTATAAGCCGTCGAGCTATTCTCCGGCTTTTCCTGAAGTGGAGGAAGTCCAGCCATTTCCAAGTCCTGCTCATACTCAGAATCTGACTTAACTTCATTAAAAAGCATTGGGTATTCCTTCTCCCTCTGCTCGTATTCCGTGGCGTCGTTGTAAATCTTCCTCAGCCCCGGAGCCATTAGTTGTGCAAATTCTTGTCTAACTTGTGTCATGTTTAATTGCTCCTAAGTAAAGCTAAGACAGACTTACTACGCCGCTGCATAGAATTGCGGTGCTACAACTACAACCTGGGCGCGATTGTTTACGATCGCACCGTCAATTGGATTCAGTCGAACAACTTGAATTGCGGTATTTGTACCAACAGTCGTCTTACCACGATCCAAATACATCGTACCACCAGCATCAATCGTTACACCAAACTGCTTACCCACATCCGATTGAACCAATGTATAATCCGCAGCTACCGATCCAGTAGAATTATCCGCCTGAATCTCAAAGATCGTATCTTGATTAGCCAGTAGCACAAGAGTACGACCATCGGTGATTGGAGTACCAAGTGCAATGTTAACTGCATTCGGCTGATTAGGAACCGATCCATAAGTAGCAATCGCTCCTGTACCACCAATCTGACCAAAGTTAGTTGGCGCTCCCGCACCATTTGAAGCAAGGTTAGAAGCAGGAATATTACTCACGCCAAGAATACCATTGACATAAGTCGTACCATCCCATTGCTGAACATACCCAGCATTGAGTTGTACAAAAACTCCCGCTTTGAAAGTTTGTGAAGCCTTTTCAGGAATCCCATCAGTATGTGGAGTATTTCCTGAATCCGTAATGATTGGAATGATCGGTACATGTACTGTGAGATTCGCTGCCATTTAACTTTCACCTCTTTTAGATAGTAACTTCAGGACTGTAAATCTTCAACTTACCTGCATTAGAATAGCGTTGATAATCTCCGGCTCTCGTTTGATCATTTTCGACCGGATTGCCATCTTTAACAAATACTTGCCCATTAATATTCTCAGCATTTCCCATGTCAGATTCAAGAATAGCCTTAGCCGCCAAGTGTGCATTCTTAGGATCAACCATTGCTAACGCCCTAAGATGATTACGACGAAGTTGACCAAAGTATTTAACTTTCTCGCACTTCATCAAAACAGTATCCGCAAATCTATACTGCCCATTCTCATCGGTCGTAATTGCCAATGTAAGTGAATTCTCAATTTCATCCGGTTTTACAAAATCCCATCCATTTGCTTTCATTGGTCCAAGTCTACGTGGATCACGATTAACCCAACGTGGAACATAATTGGTATCTTTAAGATCAACTTTCAAATAATCCGGCATCGAATGATCAACTGCTTCGATGGGGATATTAAGATCGAATACATCTTTTTCAGAAAGTTTTGAAAAATCAAGTTTCGCTGGTTTCTTAGGTGCAGAACCGACTTTAACACCTGAAACTTGCCCAGCAATCAATTGTCGAAGCATATTCTCAAGTTCAGAAATACGCTCAGTTGTTACTGTTTCCGTTGTTTGATTCTTTAGTGGTGATGTAGTTTCCGTTGTGATTGTATTTTTGACCCCAACTTTAGGTTGGAATGTCTGACCAACTTTCTTCGACTCTTCTGAATCCTTAACAGCACCTCCCACTTCGGAAGTAATAGATTCAAGAATCTGACCAAAGTTCTTCTGGATTCCGTCATTTTGTTTATTCTCGATAAGTCTTGAGCTAAGATCAACTTTCTTTGGTTCTTCCTGGTTAGACATAATTTTGTTCCTCACTCAAGAGCTTACCATAGGTCTTTTCATCATAACCAAAAGCTCTCGCTGCTTTCTTCTGTGCGTCGGTTAGTACAATATCTTTTTCCTGGTTCGTATTAGTTGAAGACGTTGTTGACGTTGTTGAAGCCGCAGCGAACTTAGACTTCAATTTTCCATCCGCGATATCCTGCATGTGATCAGCTAGTACGATTTTGTAACAATTCTTAATCGTTGCCGGGTCAGCTCTCGCTGTAATCGGCAAGCCATCAATATAACTATCAACCTTCTTTGCAAACTCACCATGATAATACGGAAACTTCTCATCATCAAAAATCTGTTTACGTACTACGAGAGAAGTTGTATTAATCTGCGAATTAATTAACGGCTGAATCTGCATCTCCATTGCCTTCTTTGGATCAGTAACCCAAAGTTCATCAAGTTCTTCACCGTTCTTTTCGACTTTCTCAGCAAGTTCTTTTGCTTTCGCTGCCCGCTTCGCGGCATCCTGCTCATCAAGATAAGAACTCATCCTATCAAGAACTGCTGTTTTAGTCTTAAGTTCAGTAATAGAAGTATCAAGAGAATCGATCTTATCGAGCTTCGCCTTCACATCTTTTGGCTTAAGTTCGATTTCATCGTCTTTCTTCTCTTCTAGCTTCTTCTCAGGATCAACTTCGCTACTTTTCCACCACGGCATATCGCGCTCCTTCTAGATTTTAGTCTTCCGCTTCAATTCCAATATGAGCATCGCCCGTATATCGAGTTTGCCCCATTGCTACTGCTTGTGGTACACCATAACTTTGATTTGCAAATCTTGTTTTTTGTATTTTTTGTTTTTCTTCTTCTGTTGGAATTCTAAGTTTATTTAACTCACTTGGTAAATTTAAAAGTTCAGTTGATAATTCTATTACACCTCTACATCTTCCAAGTTCTTCCTGAGTTAAATCTTTCTTATGTAAAAGTACAGTTGTAAATTCGTCAATTTCATTATTGAGGTACTCCACCACCAGCATTCCCACTTCCGACCGGAACCATTCCTCCAGCTTGTGGCGATTGTTGTGAAGTTTGTAAAGAAGCTCCACCGTTGGGTTTTTGTCCTGTTCCATTTATCTGCGCGCTCCTCTGTGTTTGTTGCTTCATTAAATCTGGAATCGGTACAAGTGCATTATCATCGGCATGACCAAAATTACGAAGTAGGCGTTTCATCAAAGTGTTCTTAGCTCTGAATTGAGCTTTGATATAGTCTACTAACTCTGGCGGCGCTCCTTGTTGCATTACCGCCTGCATAAGTTGCAAATCCCCGGCATAGAGTCTCTCAAGAGTCGAAGTAAGAAGAATGTCGTTTTGTTTCTCCATCTCCCTATTCTGACTCGCCGTTGCTGGTCTAATTACGAGTCCCAACTTTCTCGACTTATATGACTCAAGTGCTGTTTTAAGTAACTCAGACCTGTCTCCGTAGGATCGAAGTCTCTTAGCACTGACTCCGAAATATGAATACAACCGTAGCACCTTTCGTCCAATGCGAACGTGGGCACTTCGCATATCTGACATACGCAAATTATTTCGATTGTTTTGCTGTTGCATAACGATTGAAGTTCCTTGCGCTGAATACACGCCGCGTTTAGGATTAACGATTCCGCCACCAGCACCTCCAATCGCAGGATCAACTCCTGAACGTTCTTTAGCTAGGGAAAGAGTCAACATCTCATCTTCAGTACCATATTGTAAAGCCCCTGCTCCAAACTGAAGTGGTTCTATTTCTCCTTGATCAGCAGGTAAGAAGCACCCTGGGAACAGTTGGATGATACTCGATAACTTAGAGTTCTTGTTGATTCTTCCGACGCCTGTTGTTGCAAAATGGCGGTTATCGGTGCGCCAATTATGCGTGGTACTAACCTCTCGCTGGTAGGACTCCAGCATCTCACAGAAACCATAACCGAAGTATGTGTCATCGTCATAAGCTAATTTAGCGTCCTCAAAAGGACATTCGTTTTCGGGGTAAGGATTTAGAAAGATACCTAAGATAGTATTAGTATTAAGATGATAGTTAGCAACTAATCTAAAGTTATCTTCACCCTTACTATACTTAAACCAACACTCTTCAATATCATACATCTCACCGACTTTTACTGGTTGTGTTTCTACTTTCTTCTGAGCTTCTTGCTGTTGGTCGAACTCAGACTGTTGGTCCGGGTGGCCAAGCACTTTATCAATTGCTTCCATAGCGTAAATCTCTGGATATTGTTTGAGATTCTTAAGTTCTCTCGTCGAAAGATGTTTGGTGTGGTAAAAGAAATCTGCATCATCCAACTTCTTCCATCGAGGATCAATTCCAAAATCGCTCAACGGAACATTCATCGGACGTGGACCATCTCGACGAACTATTGGTGGCTGAGTATAAGTTAACTTACCACCATTCTCAGAACCGCCACCAAGATGTGCATATGATCTCTCAGTTACGTATTCCCACGGAAATTTAAAAATCCCCGTTCCATAACGAATAGCTGAGCTAAAACCAGTTTCCTCGACGTGATAAAGATCAAGTTCATCAGGTTCATAGGAAGCATCAGTTAAAAACTCCTCGATCATATCTTTCTGACGTTCGCCACTCATGTCTGAATCTTCATCAAAATTGCCGAGTAACTTAGCTTTGTATAAATCATCCTGTGCGTAAATTGCCATTACGCGCGAAAGAAGCTCGTCAGCGTGTGTGGCTGCAAGTTGTATAACTAAGTTAGATGCTCCTGGCCACGGCCAGCTACGAGTTTCCTCTGCTGGAACTCCACGATAAATTCGTACCCACTTCGGCATTAACTCTTCTCTAATACCACGAGTTTTTGCCTTCAAAAACTTAACCATCTCCTCTACATAGAGCAGTAATTCTCCATACTCGGCTGAACCGAATGTATCTTTATTGATTAACTTAGGAACTGGAAAATTACCACTCATTGTAGATTTTGTCCTTACTGTTGTAGTTCAGTGTTGACCACTGGTTCTGGAACTGGATTCAAATCCGCCGCAGCTACTTCCGGCGATTCAGGGTTGGTATCTTGTTCAGGAAGTTTAACAAGCTGATCAAAAACAGAAACAAGACTTTCGAGTGTAGAAAGCGTTGCATGATCCTGACCAGGATTCGTTTTACGTTCTCCAACAGATGTAGCTGCATCATAAATTAGAGTTTTCGTAACTTGAAAAAGTTCTTCTGAATTCTGTACGCCTTGATCAAAGTATCCAGCTTGAATCTTTTCGTACAATTTCAAGTACGGATTTTTTGGCGCCTGCACTCCATCCGCATGTGGATGACCTTCGTTACCACTAACTGCCACAAACTCAACCTTAGAATCTTGATTTGGCATTTTTACCTCGATACCAAGATGTTACCAGTTTCCGTAACTGCGACGTTGGAGGTTGGATTAACTGGAGCTGGCTGAAGAGGCACTGAAGGTTCGGGAGTTGCGGTTAAACTACCAGTAATTCCAGAAGAAGCCGCTGCAAGAGTATGAGCACCTAAAGTTAGTGCCGGTGCAGGATTTACAATCGGAACTGGTTGTAGTGTGGTGATGTTACTTAGACCAATCTGTGTAAACGAAGTCGCACCAGTTACAAGTGCGCTCAATGCATTTTGCGTAGTTTCCAATCCCGCAGTCGCTAGAATCTTCGTGATCCCCAAACCTTGAAGCGCCAAAACCTGTGCAACTTTAGTCGCAAAAGGAGCAGAACTCGCCCCAATTGCTTGTTCCTGGGCTTCGATTTGAAGATAGGTTGTTAGTGCAACTTGCTCCGCTGCATCAATTGCCTGTGAAACATTTGCCGGTAGAAACCTATCGATTAAAGGCTTCTCCGCAACTGCTACGTTAATTTCCACATTAATTACCTTCTCGATAAACTTACCAATCCCAGTAAGAATATGTTCAAAAGTATTCTGCTTTACTACAGGGGGTGTTGACATTTTCGCGCTCCTTATGCTGGTACAGGTTTATTAGGATCAGAACCTCTTGGATCAGGAGTATTTGGGTCTGGTCCACTTGGTTCAACTGGTTTATTCGGATCGCCCATTTACCACCTCATTCCAGAATTAAAAGCTGCTTCAACTGCTGATTTCGTTGCGTGGAACATTGCGTGTCCATGAATCTTTTCCGTGAAATAAGCCACAACCAAAGCTATAACTCCACCTAAAAGTGCAATTGCTATTGCTTGCATTCGATCATCATATTTCTTTTTATCTTCTTCGCGCTTACTCCAGATTCCCATAAAGGTTGAGAATTTTTTATCCAATCCCGGATTATCATCACTTCCATCACCTTTTAAAATAACCTCCATCTCATCCACCTTGTCTCGTAATCTCGCTACTTCAATATCGAGTTTGGTAATTACCATAAGGCTCTCCCAGAGAGATGAACAAGATCGCAGTAATAGGGAAAGTAATACAATTTAAGCCCGTGCTTGTGCACGCATAAAACGTTGTTTTTGCATATTCATATATGCTTCAATTTCTACATCGTCAACTTCTTGAAATTTCCAAATCTGTGTACCATAACCTAGAGTATCGAGAATGTCTACTAGACCACCTTTGTTTCCATATTTCTCAATTTCTTCAAGAAGCTCAGCGCAGTCGTTAGTGTTAACGTAAAACTCTCGACGTTCTACAATTGGAATGAAAGAATCTATTCGTTCGATTTTTGCATTCTCTGTATTGCTAGACTTCAAATCCGCAAATCTAATATACTCGATTCCTTCCCATTCTTTCTTTCCCTTGTTGACCGTGATAAAATATTCCAAGTGAAATTTAAGGTATTTCTGCGCGCCCACGGTTTCAATATGAATCGTAGTAATTTTAAAAGCGAGGGCGAGTTTAAAGATCGTACTAACAAACTCCTCAATAGCACAGGCTTTAGCCCATTGTTTAAGAAGATATACTCTTCTTCGATCTTGCCTGACTCCAGTAATCGTAATTGCGTGGCGACACCGACCTTTATTACCGGAATGGTTAGGATCAATAACCATATATCGTTGGAGGTTACGAGGGAAAATGTCTTCATCAACATCACCTTGATTTACACGATGGCGGATTTTTTTGCGCGTGGGACGTTTTTCTTCGCGCTGGAAGATTGTATTGGATTCATCGTCAACATACTCGAAGTATTTTAAGTCGCCGGCGTTGAATTTGCACTTTTCGGGATTAACCGGGTAATTGAGAAATTGACAACTAAAAAGATAGGTACCTAACCTTCTTTGGTATCGTGCAAGTTTGAGAAGGTTGAAGGCTTCAGGAAAAATTGGTTCTCCATATTTGTGTAAGGCACAGCATCCACCAAGCGCAGAGTGGGTAATGAAATTGAAATCTGGTTCTTCAGCACGAATGTGGGAATTTAGGTCTTTGTAACTCCATCTATTTCCGACCACCAATTCATCGAAATCTCTACCTGCATCTTTGGAATCTGCATCCATTGCACCTACAAGTAACTTATGATATTCGATCGTATCATTCATTACCGTTTCAGATTTAAGCGCATCCTTACCAACTAAATCATCTTCGATACAAAAATCGTAGTGTGTAGATTGAAGTGCTCCACCGACACCAATGAAGTCGTAAGTTCCTTCACCGTTTGCTCTTCCAGCAAGGGTTCTAAGTTGGTGAAGACTTTCGTTGGTCCACACGCAACTGGCATCTGGTAAGACTTCTTCAAACAAATTACGAAAGAACCCATTGTTTTCATAATGATTACGAACGCGCTTTCCTAGTTTCTGGGCATTCTTTGTAATTTCGGAACAGAGAAGAATACGAATATCACGTTGATGCGCACGCTTCATCCACATTATGTAGAGATCAGCGTTTTGTCCGCAGGCAGCATAAATCTTCCTGATGAACTCTTCATCCTCTTCACTAAACGGAAGTGCCCGCCACATTGGAAATGCTTCGCTATAGATTGTGGATTTGAAGTGATCACGCGGAATCTCGATAACTTCTTTAAGGCCGTCTTTCATAACGGCCATGCACATTTGGAAGTGGAGATTTTTACGTGGGTCGGGGTTTAGTTGAAGTTTGTTCTTTTGAAGAACTTGAACGGCGAAGTAGAAGAGGTTGGCAAAAGAGTTAACGCGAAAGACTTTCTTCTTGAGCTTTGCATCGGTTATTGTATTTGTTGGAATTAACTTCCATGAATTAATAACCGACCGTGGAACATAGTAACCCCCGAGAGAGTTTTGTTCTAACTCTTCCTCGCGCTGTATCGCGTCGTAGACTTGATTCTCAACGGGGGTTAGCATTTAGTTTTGTTTTAGTCCTAGTTTTGAAATTTCCCACGTTCCTGAACATCCACTTCCATTACAACAATCATCAGTTTGAATATCACAACAAGTTGGACATTTCTGAGGTGGAAGTGGTGCTGGCATTCCAGGGCCAGCGAAAAGAGAATGAACACTAAAGATTAAACTTGAGATTAGTAAAATCTTAACAATCATTCTTTTCATGATTAATCCTCAGTAAGAATAATCATCGCAAGTACAACCAGTTCCACCGAACATCCAATCACACCAAACTTGCTCTGCGAACATCTGCATTGCCATCATTGCATCTACCATGATACGCTCCTTTTTATTGTACTGACTTTGGTCCTTGTGAGATTACAACACCTTTGATGAGTTCAAGTGATTCTTCAAGAAGTTTTTCAGTCTCTTTCGGATCACCTGGCGAGGTCGAAAACTCTTCAACGCCAATTGTTTGTGTAGCATGTTTGTTAGTATTAGCCTGCAAAGCTGCCAAGAGATCATCCTCGGCGGCGGAGTGTTGGGAGTAGTCGTAATCTTTCTTAACTTTAATTTCCGACTTGGAAACCTTGGCGAATGTTCCTTCACGATCGAGTAAATCTTGGGCGGCTTTTAAACGAAGCGCGGGCTGGGATCGATCGAGTAAAGTATCGCGAACAACTTGCAGAGCTTCAGGAAGCATCTCCCGAATCATTCCGTGGTTCTCTTCAATCTCTTCGTACATCTCCCGATCAGCTTGTGCGATAACTCCCGTAGCGACTTGCATTCTAATTGCAATATAATCAGGCGAGCGCTTTAACATACTTACGTATGTTTTAGAAATTCCCTGTGAAATTGCAATTTCGTCCTCGGTATAAAGACCAGTGAGTTCTAACCGAGCCACTCGCTCCAGACGCATCGCGCGCTTCCAAGTTCTACCTGGGGATTTCTTCGTCGAGATATTACCGAGAGGAGTTGTCTGTGTGCTCATTAAGAACTCTTTTTAAACAAAGAAGGATCGCGTGGACCCCACTCTTTGAAATATTCATCTAACGCGCGTAACGTTGGCGAATCGATCTTAGTTTGACACGGTACGATATCATCGAAAATCTCAACTTCAAGATTCCGTCCAATTTGCTTCAGCTCCGGTTTGAACATACAATCCTCACCTATGGGAAGTATGCTCCCTTCGGGCTGGCGTGTCAACATCCCATATATAAGGATACACCAAAATAAAACTGCACTTCGCGCGTGTATACCCCGTCCACCCGCTTTTAATTAATCTAATATCTAATACAACTATAAATTTAAAACTAACAAGCTACTCGTGTATTTTTGTAGAAAATTTTTTAGGGAGTCCCCCGCTATTTCACGTGCTTTTCAATTTTTTAGAGGCTGGGAGTAAGTAACAGTGGGTGTTACGTTTTAGTTTAACTAGTGTTAGTTGTTAGGTGTTAACTATGGTTAACTTTAGTAAAGCATCCCACTTTAGTTGTATTGTTAGGTTATACGTGTGTGGTAAGCTGTAGATGCGTCCAAGTGACGACACCGAGTTTTGGTTACTGGTCATTGACAATCGATAGTGCAATAGTACCGCAGCGGTGATAGCGCTGTTGTATTGCACACGTAACGAATGCGGTCATCGCATCCAAGTGTTACGTGTGGAGTACAATCCAACGGGCAAAGCCCAACTAGGACGGTAATATGAAACAGCAAAATGCAATCACAGTTCACGAAGACTTGTATGCAGTCCAAGTCTCCAAAGAAGATGCCGCAATCATCAACGAAGCCATTGCGAACGAAGGAATCACGCTCGAACAATGGATCACGAGCAAAGTTGAGAAATTGGCCGAGACGCAGAAGAAAGTGAACTTGGCCAGCAAGTTGCGCGCGCATCGTGGCGCGGTCAAGCATTTCGTACTCGATCAAAAGCTGATGAGTTTAGAGAAGTTCGTCACAATGGCGAATCTCGAAGAGCGCGTTAGCGAGTTCGGTGGATATGGAAAGCTTGTACAACTGTACGCTCAAGGCGGAGTTCACATCCCGGCGGAGTTGGTTCGCGAGACAGTTGGAGCTGTCAACGCCAACGGTGAGAAAGTTGGCTAGACGTGTTTAACGACTGCGAACCAAACACCAATGGTCACACGGTTCGTCTGAGTGACGACGGTGATGGATTCTTTAGCGTGTTGTTTGAGCGCTTGGAATACGTTGCCGTTATCCCAGTCGGACAAAACGTCAAAGCGCTTGAGGGAGACATTGATTACTATGATTGACCCTCAAGATTTTGAGCGCTTAACAAACGAGCAACAGGGAAGTTACTTGGCTTCCCTGTCAGCTTTAAAGTTCGTGCAGTTTAGCCGCGCTTTGGTAGCGCATAATGCTCGGATGTTGAAACAAGCTGAACAGTTCACGGGACAAGTCAAAACTACTGACTTGGACCCCGATTTAAAGCGCTATAAGCGTAAACTTGGCAAGGGTGTTACTTTAGTGGATATAATCGCAGAATTTCCCGAATTGAAGACAAATTCCGCGTTAATGACGCTCGTGAGAGCGGATTTTGACCGGATTATTGGTAAGTTTAAGTGATTGGGGGAAGGGTTGGTCGAGAGATTGACGCCTGATTCTAGGCGTCTTCTCTATCCTTACCCCAGCCGCCAGGGCGAAAGTAGCTAACCCCTTTAAAACCACTCTCTTCGCTCCAACTACTCCCTGCTACATGGTATTGACGGGGGGTACCGCTGTCCCTTAATGGTATTAAAAAAAAAAA